>Ga0210028_1000028_pt1 | contig 116921 bp, 108 predicted proteins | sample CryGeymeta201513_FD_185468 | JGI IMG/M metagenome (GOLD analysis project Ga0210028, IMG submission 185468) | Groundwater microbial communities from Crystal Geyser aquifers in Utah, USA - Crystal Geyser metaG 2015-13 (SPAdes) (version 2) | ecosystem: Environmental > Aquatic > Deep subsurface >...
ACCCAGCGACACTGGTCACAGGCACATTGGCCACGGCCATGATCACATCACCTTCGCGCAAACCCGCGCGCGCAGCTGCGCCGCTGGTGCCATCCACCTGCACACCGCCTTTGATGCGCAACTCCTTTTTGACCGCATCGGTCAGATCACTCAGTTCAAGCCCCATTGCCTGGGTTATTTTGGACGCCTTGCTTTTGGGTGCATCTTCCGGGGCTTTGGCAGCCACCTTTTCGGCTTCGATCTCGGCCACGGTCACCATCAAGTCTTTGCTGGCACCACTGCGGAACACGGTCATGGCGCTCTTGGCGCCCGGCTTGGTGCTGCCCACCATGCGCGGCAAATCGCTCGATTTTTCGACTCTTTTGCCGTCGAACTTGATGATGATGTCACCGGCCTCAACGCCAGCCTTGTCGGCCGGGCCGCCCGTTTCCACACCACGCACCAGGGCGCCATACGGGGCACCCAAGCCTCGGGACTCGGCCTCATCCTTGCTGACGGGCTCAATTTGCACGCCAATGCGGCCGCGCGTGACGCGCCCGGTGGCGCGCAGTTGTTCGCTCACGCGCACCGCCTCGTCCATCGGGATCGCAAACGAAATGCCCATGGACCCGCCCGAGCGCGAGTAAATCTGGCTGTTGATGCCAACCACTTCGCCGCGCATGTTGATCAGCGGGCCACCCGAGTTGCCCGGATTGATGGCCACGTCAGTCTGGATAAAGGGCAGGTAGTCGCCGGTGTCGCGCTGTTTGGCACTCACGATGCCGGCCGTCACGGTGTTTTCCAGGCCGAAAGGTGAGCCGATCGCCATCACCCACTCGCCCACTTTGAGGCGATTCACGTCGCCCACCTTGACTGCGGGCAGGCCAGTGGCCTCGATCTTGACCACAGCCACGTCGCTGCGCTTGTCGGCGCCGATAATCTTGGCCTTGAACTCGCGTTTATCGGTGAGCGTGACGATAACTTCGTCGGCGCCATCAACCACGTGGGCGTTGGTCATGACCATACCGTCCGAGGTCAGGATGAAGCCGGAACCTACGCCGCGCGGCTGCTCCCCTTGGTTGGGCTGGCCATGCCCGGGCGGCAAGCCCGGCTGCGGTCCGTTGGGCGCCTTGGGGATGGGCAGGCCGAAGCGGCGGAAAAATTCCAGCATGTCAGGGTCGACTTGACCCATCGGGTTTTGCCGTGGGCTCACTTTTTCGAGCGTGCGAATGTTCACCACCGAGGGCCCGACCTGCTCCACCAGATCAGTAAAGTCAGGCAAGGAACGCACTTGGGCGACAGCCGGTGTCACAGGCATCAATAAAGTGGATGCCGTGACTGCCATGGCCACACTGAAAACGCCAGCGTGCAAGGTTTTAAAGTTAAATCGAATCATCTTTGGCCTTTTAAAAATACAGATACGGAAATCGAGACTTATTGCTTTCTTTCAAGACCCTGGGCAAAAAGGGCCAGGGTCTGCAGGGGCACCTCGCCCACTGCGGTAATCCACCAGTCGCCCAGGCGACGCGTCAACATGTGGGTGGCGCCCATGGCGAATTGGTCGTGGCGCACCATGTTTTTATGCCGCTTGGCATCAAAGTTTTCAATGAACAGCGACACCGAAGCCAGTCCGTCTGAAAAAACCCATTGCAAGGTGCTGCCTTGCCGCGCTGAAGGGTCTGAACTTACCCGTTTGTGACAGGCCATGGGTTTGAAGCCAGCCACCTGACCTTTGAACTGCCACCCCTCTTGAGCCGCCGTGGTCTTGACCAATGTTTGCTTTTTGACTTGGTACCCCTTGGTATCGTCCATCAGCGCCGCCAGCTTGGCCATGCTGACGGGCTCGCCCAGTTTCAATTCTGAAAAGGCGGCCTGCTCCAGCACGCCCTGGGCCGCGTCAAGCGTTTGCAACTTGACTACCACACCGGTTTCACGCTCGGTCCAGACCCGGTAACCAAATCGCAGGGCATCGGCCGGCACCAGTTGCACGACGTCTGAGTCGAGGCCCGCGACGCGCTGGCGCCCCAGCACTTTCAACCTGTAATGCTGCGCAATCGACGAGTCGGCGCCGTTGAGCAAATTGGGAAACATCCCGAGTGCATCACGGAATTCGGAGATCACCACCCGGCGCTCCGGCAAAAAAGTCATCACCTGCTCGTTGCGGCGAAAAGTGCTGCGCGCTGTTCCAGTGAGGGCATCGACGCGCTCGATTTGCTGCTGGCCGTCACAGACATGCCAGATGCGCGACGAGGACATGCTGTCGCCAGCGGTCACCACAAAAGTGCCCACGTAAGAACGCGATCGGGCCGCGTCGTGCAAGCGCATCAGCCATTGGCGGATAGAAGCCTCTTGGTGCTGGCTGATCGGTGCGCTGCTGACCGGCGGATTGCCCGCGCTTTGCGCCCAACCCGCACTTGCGCCGACCAGCAAACCCAAACTCAACCAAGCTTGCAGCAAACGTCTCAACGCGCGCCCTCCTCAAACGTGGCATTGCGCAAAAATCCGGCAGGCATTTGCAACGCTGAAGTGCCACCGAACTGACGGTGCGCCGCCAACAAGGCGTCGAGTTGCGGGTCACGCAGCATGACGGGTGCCGAACCCACGGCCAATGGCGAGCTGCTGGCAGCTTGCGCAGCGGGCGCGCTGGCCAATTGCGCCTGCGGCGAAGCTGACCCCTGAAACCCTTGCCAGGCAATCACCCCGACCATGGCCACCGAAGCCAACCCAACGACCAGCCGCCAGCGATGGTCATTGGCGCTGATCCGTGGCTTGCCCTGTGGGTCTTGGGCACTCGGCACGACGGTCTTCAGATTCAATGAATCAGGCGCAGCTTGCAGGTGCAATGGCATCGTCTCTTGTCGCAAACTAGCACGCAGTCGCAGCACAAAGTCGGCCTCATGCGCGCTTACATCGGCTTGGCCAGTGCGCAAGGTTTCACCCACCACATGGTAAGCGTGCCAGCTTTGGCGAGCCTCGCCGCTACGCTCCAGCAGCGCCATCGCCTGGGCAAATTCATCACCGCGCACTTGGCCATCGACCAGCGCCGAAACCAGTTCTGTGTTTGCCATTGATGTATCCGTCATGTTGATCCTTACCTCTTGATAGGTTTTGCTGCTGATGAAAAACCGCGCTACCTACCAGCGCTTGCCGCCTTGCTTGTCCAGCATGGGTTTGATCCTGGCGGATACCGCTTCGCGCGCTCTGAATATGCGCGAGCGCACGGTTCCTAATGGGCAATTCATCACTTCAGCAATTTCCTCGTAGCTCAATCCATCCATTTCACGCAGGGTCAGCGCCTGTTTCAAGTCATCAGGTAGCGCCTCCAGCGCGGCATTTACAGCCTGGCCAATTTCTTTGGCTGCCAGCACCGACTCGGGCGTTTCATCTGTGCTTGGTTCACTTCTGCGCTGAAAAGTTTCATCATCTTCATCACTGGCTTGCAAGCTGCTCTGAAAAACGGCCGGGTCGTTCTTGAGTTTGAGCAGAAAGCGCTTGGCGGTATTGACGGCAATACGGTAAAGCCAGGTGTAAAACTGGGCATCGCCGCGAAATTGGTGCAGCGCCCGGTAAGCGCGAATAAAAGTTTCCTGGGCAATGTCCTCGACCAGATTGGTATCACGCACCATGCGCCCTATCAGCCGCTCAATGCGGCGCTGGTACTTGATCACCAGCAACTCGAAGGCACGCTGATCGCCCGCAACGGCCCGCTCCACTAACAGGGCATCGCTGTTGCCGGATTGCGACTGCGTATCCAGCCCGGGCTTTTCTTGTTCAGACATCAGGCTTGTGGCGACGCAGCCAGGCGCGTTTGATCCCGCTCAACGAGATCAGCAGCGGGGTTAAACAGGGCGCGGCGCAGGGCCAACCAGCGTACCGGATGGCTGCGTTGTGCGGGCCAAACCCAGCTTGCGGCGCCGCTCGCCGGGCGCAAACAGAGCAAAAGACTGTGTTGCATGTCGATGATGACCGTTGGTACGACAAGCTGACTGGTCATGCCCGCGCACAACGACCAGGCTTGGCCATCCCAGACCAGTTGCGCCTGGGGCGTTCGCAGTCCGTACCAGATGACCCAGCCGCAGCTAGCCAGCCAGAGCACAGCCCCGACCACATGGCCAGCACCGTGCACCGCCGACTGCAGCCACCAAACCGCTTGCGCCACGCCGCCCGCCAGCACAACAGCCAGCGTCACGCCTGCCTGAAAACGCGAACGCCCCACCGGATAAGTCACCGCTGGGGCGTTGTACATGGTCTTGGGCGACGGGCGTTAAGCGTCAGGGCGCCCGCTTGAACACCAGCGAGCCGTTGGTACCACCAAAGCCAAAGTTGTTCTTGATGGCTACGTCGATCTTCATGTCGCGCGCGGTGTTGGCACAGTAATCCAGGTCGCAGTCGGGGTCCTGGTTGAAGATATTGATGGTGGGCGGGCTCTTTTGGTGGTGCAAAGCCAGCACCGTGACCACCGATTCGAGACCGCCGGCGCCACCCAACAGGTGGCCGGTCATGGACTTGGTCGAATTGACCACCACCTTTTTGGCATGGTCGCCCAGCGCCGCCTTGATGGCGTTGGACTCGTTGGTGTCACCCAGCGGAGTCGATGTGCCGTGGGCATTGACGTAGTTGACCTGGTCGGCGTTGACGCCGGCATTGCGCAAGGCGCTGACAATGGCACGCCGCGGGCCGTCCATGTTGGGCGCAGTCATGTGGCCAGCGTCGGCGCTCATGCCAAAACCGGACAGTTCAGCGTAAATTTTGGCGCCACGTGCCTTGGCGTGCTCGTATTCTTCGAGCACCATGACGCCGGCGCCTTCACCCAGGATGAAGCCGTCGCGGTCGCGATCCCAAGGCCGTGATGCGGTAGCAGGATCATCATTGCGTGTGCTGAGGGCGCGCATGGCAGCAAAGCCGCCAACGCCCAGCGGAGACACCGCCGCCTCGGAACCACCAGCCACCACCACGTCGGCATCACCGTATTCGATCATGCGACCGGCCTGGCCAATGCAGTGCAGGCCCGTGGTGCAGGCAGTCACGATGGCCAGATTGGGGCCTTTGAAACCAAAACGGATCGACACATGGCCGGCGATCATGTTGATGATGGTGGACGGCACAAAAAATGGCGAAATCCGGCGCGCGCCGCGCTCCACAAACTCAGAGTGCATGTGCTCGATCATGGGCAGGCCGCCAATGCCCGAGCCGATCACGCAGCCAATGCGGGTGGCCAGTTCTTCGTCCAGAGCTTCGCCCGTGGGCAAACCGGCATCAGCCACAGCCTGAGCCGCTGCGGCAATGCCGTAATGAATGAAGGTGTCCATGGCGCGCGCTTCCTTGGCGCTCATGTAGGACTCCACATCGAAGCCCTTGACTTCACCGGCAATCTTGCAATTGAAGGTAGAGGCGTCGAACTTGGTGATCAAACCCACACCTGACTGTCCAGCCAACAAATTAGCCCAGGTGGTGTCAACCGTGTTGCCCACGGGACTGACACAACCCAAACCGGTAACGACAACGCGACGACGAGGCAAGTTCATAAGCAGTCAGTGGTTCGTCCGTAAAGAACCCCACCCTTCGCAGGCTGGGATCAGGATTGGGGGTGATTCAGCACATAACAGTTGATCAGGAACCAGCTTGTCGTACTGAAACTTGCGACGCCCTTTTTCAGGCGTCGCTGGGCACGCGACTACGCTTTTTTGTGGGTATTGGCGTAGTCAACAGCGTTTTGCACCGTGGTGATTTTTTCAGCGTCTTCATCGGGGATTTCGATGCCGAACTCGTCTTCAAGTGCCATCACCAGTTCGACCGTGTCGAGGGAATCGGCGCCGAGATCGGCCACGAAGGCTTTTTCGTTGGTGACTTGGGATTCTTCAACACCGAGTTGTTCGGCAATGATTTTTTTAACGCGTGCTTCAATATCGCTCATGGGTTCCCTCAGAGGGTTGTGAAAAGATCCGTGATTTTAGCCGGGCCTGAAATGTGATTCCAAACCCGACGGCCGTACGGACAACGCGGCTTTATTTTGTCATCAAATTGGCGTCAGGCTCAGGCCATGAACATACCACCATTGACGTGCAATTCTTGCCCCGTCACATAAGCTGCCTGCGGCGATGCCAGATAAGCCACCGCGTGGGCAATATCGGAGGGTTTGCCCAGATGGCCCAGCGGGATTTGCGTCAAAAGGACTTTTTGTTGCTCATCGGCCAGTTTGGCGGTCATGTCGGTCTCGATGAAACCGGGGGCCACGCAGTTGACCGTGATGTTGCGCGAGCCCAGCTCACGCGCCAGCGCGCGCGTCATGCCGGCCACGCCAGCTTTGGCGGCGGCGTAATTGGCCTGGCCCGGGTTGCCGGAGGCGCCCACCACCGACGTGATGTTGATGATGCGGCCGTAGCGCTGTTTCATCATGGGGCGCATGACGGCGCGGCTCATGCGGAACACCGCCTTGAGGTTGGTGTCGAGCACGGCATCCCATTCGTCGTCTTTCATGCGCATGGCGAGGTTGTCCTGCGTGATGCCGGCATTGTTCACTAAAATCTGCAAGCCATCTTGTTCCTTGACGATGGCATCGATTAAGGCCTGCACCCCTGCCGCGTCGTTGACGTTGAGGGTTTTGCCGCTGCAACCGGCGAAGGCTGCCAGCGTCTGGCCGATTTTTTCAGCGCCTTGGACCGTGGTGGCGGTGCCGATCACTTTCAGGCCGCGTTGCGCCAGCTCCAGGGCAATGGCAGCGCCAATGCCGCGCGATGCGCCTGTGACCAAAGCCACCTGGCCTTCAAATTTGATTTCGCTCATTTTGTTTGCGCGTCCTGAATAAAAGTTTTGACTTCAGCCAGGCTGGCCAGATCGAACAAGGGCAAGCCCTGCATTTCGGCATTGATGCGCTTGGTCATGCCCGCCAGCACCTTGCCGGGGCCGCACTCGACCACGTTGGGCAAGCCGCGCGCACCCAGCGCCTGCACACATTCGACCCAGCGCACTGGGCCGAAAGCCTGGCGAAACAGGGCATCGCGGATACGGTCGCCGTCGTGCTCAACTGCCACATCGATGTTGTTGATGACCGGTATCTGCGGCACGGCAAACGCCGTAGCCGCCAGTTTTTCCTTGAGCTTGAGTGCCGCCGGCTTCATCAGGCTGGAGTGAAAAGGTGCCGACACCGGTAATGGCAGCGCACGCTTGGCGCCCTGCGCCTTGAGCGCCACGCAGGCCTGCTCAACGGCCGCCTTGGAACCGGCGATCACGGTCTGGCCGGGATCATTGAAATTAACCGCTTCCACCACTTCAGCCGAGCCAGCACCGAATGCGGCCGTCACCTCGGCGCAGCCGGCCATCACTTTGGCCGCCTCCATGCCCAGAATGGCCGCCATGGCGCCAACGCCCACGGGCACTGCGTCTTGCATCGCCTGGGCCCGAAAGCGCACCAGCGGTGCAGCTTGGCTCAATGTCAAAACACCCGACGCCACCAGCGCCGAATATTCGCCAAGCGAATGCCCGGCCAAGGCTTGCGGCGCCACGCCGACCTCGGCCATCCAGACCCGGTAAGCAGCCACGCCCGCGACCAGCATCACAGGTTGCGTGTTGGAGGTCAGCGCCAGCGCCTCCTTGGGGCCGTCCTGAATCAGGCGGCCGATGTCTTCGCCCAGCGCGTCGGAGGCTTCCTGCAAAGCCGTCAGCACCTGGGGGTGATCGCCCCAGCCCGCCAGCATGGCCACCGACTGCGAGCCCTGGCCAGGAAAAACAAAAGCAAACGGTTTCATGAACGTGTCGTCAGTGGATAAAAATAAATTTTGAATGCCAAATGCCAAATGCGTGAGGGGAAGTATCTACAGTTTGAGCAGCACCGCGCCCCAGGTGAAGCCACCGCCCACAGCTTCGAGCAGCAGCGTTTGACCCGCCTGCACCTGGCCACTGCGCACGGCCGAGTCAAGCGCCAACCCCACCGACGCAGCCGAGGTATTGCCATGCTGATCGACCGTGACCACCACTTTGTCCATCGACATTTTGAGCTTGCGCGCCGTGCTTTGCATGATGCGGATGTTGGCCTGATGCGGCACCAGCCAGTCGACATCAGTGGCGGCCATGCCCGCTTTGGCCAACACCGCCCGCGCGGCGTCGTCGAGCACGCCCACCGCCAACTTGAACACCGCTTGCCCGTCCATGCGCAACAGCGGGTCGCCCAAAACCTGGCCACCGCAAACGTGACCTGGCACGCACAAAATATCAGTGTGTTGTCCGTCGGCATGAATGTCAGTGGCCAAAATGCCCGGCACTTTGGAAGCCTGTAGCACCACTGCCCCAGCACCGTCGCCAAACAGCACACAGGTGGTGCGGTCCTTGAAGTCCAGAATGCGTGAAAACACTTCGGCGCCGACCACCAGAGCTTTTTTGACCGCCCCTGTGCGAATCATGGCATCGGCCAGCGTCATGGCATAAATAAAGCCACAGCACACCGCCTGCACATCGAACGCGGGCGCGCCATGGTTGCCCAGCTTGTTTTGCAGAATGCAGGCCGTCGACGGGAACACCATGTCGGGCGTGGAGGTGGCCACGATGATCAGGTCAAGGTCTTTGGCCTCAACGCCTGCCGCCTGCAAGGCATTAGTGGATGCCGCCAGCGCCAGGTCGCTGCTGAAAACACCAGCATCGGCAAAATGGCGGGCACGAATGCCGGTCCGCTCAACGATCCATTCGTCGCTGGACTCGACGCCTTGCGCGGCAAGTTCAGCAACCAGATCGGCATTGGTGAGACGTCTTGGTGGCAAATAACTGCCAGTGCCGGTAATACGGGAATAAAGTTTCATGGATCAAACCGAGGGAGTGTCTGCGATCAGACGGCCGCATCATCAGCCGCCAAAAGCGGGGCTGCATGGGCAATCCGGACCCGAACACGATCTAACAAATTATTGCGAGCTGCATCATACGCCCGCGTCAGGGCGAAGCCAAAAGCCAGTTGGTCAGCCGAGCCGTGGCTCTTGAACACCAGGCCGCGCAAGCCCAGCAGCGCACCGCCGTTGTAGCGCCGGTGGTCCATGCGCTTTTTGAGCGCGGCAATCACCGGGTAGGCGGCCATAGCGGACATTTTGGTGAAAATATTGCGCGAAAACTCTTTTTTCAGAAAATCGACAATCATCCCAGCCAGACCTTCACTGGCTTTGAGCGCCACATTGCCGACGAAGCCGTCGCACACCACAATGTCGGCCGTGCCCTTGAAAATGTCGTTGCCTTCAACGTTGCCGTAAAAATTCAGGTCGCCCGCCTTGCCGGCAGCGCGCAGCAACTCACCGGCTTTCTTGATGACTTCGTTGCCCTTGATGGCTTCTTCGCCAATGTTGAGCAAGCCCACGGTGGGATTGTCTTCACCACTGAGCACCGACACCAGCGCTGACCCCATGACCGCAAATTGCAGCAAATGTTCGGCCGTGCAATCGACATTGGCACCCATGTCGAGCACGGTGGTGGCGTGGCCCTTGGCATTGGGGATTTGCCCGGCGATGGCGGGGCGATCGATGCCTTCGAGGGTTTTCAGCAGATAGCGCGAAATGGCCATCAAGGCACCGGTGTTGCCAGCAGACACGACTGCCTGGGCAGCGCCGTCCTTGACCTGCATGATGGCCACGCGCATGGAAGAGTCTTTTTTGCGCCGCAGCGCAACTTCCAGCGGGTCGTCCATGGTGACCACCTCGCTGGCAAGCACCACGGTGGCCCGGGCATGGGCGTAACCGGCCATGCTGTGCGGCAAGCCCACAAGAATCAGTTGCACGTCAGGGTGTTGATCCAGAAACTTGGCGCACGCTGGCAGCGTCACCTCAGGGCCGTGGTCGCCCCCCATGCAGTCAACAGCAATAGTGATCATGAATTACAGGTCGCCCAACGAACGTCAATGACAAACCCAGCGCGTGTCAGAAGTGAAAAAGCAAAGGCCCGGGGCTACGCGATGGGCAGCCCCGGGCCTTGGGTGGCTAGAAGTATTACTCTACAGACTTGTTCTTGAGCACTTGGCGGCCACGGTAAAAACCATTGGGGCTGATGTGGTGACGCAGGTGGATTTCACCAGTGGTCGCCTCCACCGCGATACCGGGCACCACCAAAGCATTGTGCGAACGGTGCATACCGCGCTTGGAAGGTGACTTTTTGTTTTGTTGGACGGCCATGTTCCGCTCCTTAAAGCTATAAGCTGCCAGAGCGGCAGCGAATGGGGATGATTAAAAAGCGCACTTCGTTGTGCGCAAAAGCTAAAGAGTATAACCCATGACCGCAGGTTTTGAGCCCTCAGCGTTTACTGGGAATTTTCAGGCCGGCCAGCACCGAAAACGGGTTGGGCTTGGGTTGCACGTCTTCAAAATCAGCATCCACGGCCGCTGATTTGACGGGCAAAGGGCAGGCTTCGTGGCGTGGCACCACGGGTAAATCCATCAACACTTCATCCTCGATCAAGGTGGCCAGGTCAAAGTCATGGCTCAGCACCAGCACATCCTCAATCGACGCGTCGTCTTCGAGCTCGGCCTGTGCCTCGGTCTCGACAAATCGGAAAACGCGCTCGATCTGAAGCGGAACATCCACCGGACCCAGGCAGCGCTGGCAAGTCAAGGGCAGGCTCACACGCACGCTCAGATGGAGCCAAGCCTGTGGTTGCCCCGTCTGGCCTGGTTGCAGTTCGCCGCGCGCCGACCAGTCCAGGCTATTGTTTGCGCCAAGTCCGTTGGTTTCAGCCATTAAACGCTTGTAATTCGAGAGCAGATCATGACCAGCAAGCTGTTGCGAAGCCAGGCCAGCCTGCATGACGTCGATTTTTGGGGGGCGTTGAAATTCACTCATGTGAGCAGTGTAAGAGAATTGGGGCATGACAATGCTCCAACCCCGCCCGTTGATTCTGGCCTCCACCTCTGTTTACCGCCGCCATTTGCTGGAGCGGCTGCGGCTGCCTTTTGACGTGATCGCCCCCGATGTCGATGAAGCCGCCCTGCCCCATGAATCGCCCGAGGCCCTGGCCCGCCGTCTGGCGCTGGCCAAGGCGCAGGCAGTGGCCACCCTTTACCCGGGGAGTGTGGTCATCGGCTCAGACCAGGTGGCAGACCTCAACGGTCAGGCGCTGGGCAAACCTGGCAGGCATGCGCGCGCGGTGGCGCAATTGCAGCGCATGCGCGGCCAAGCAGTTATCTTTCAAACGGCCGTCGCAGTGGTGTGCCAGGCTACCGGCTTTGCCCAAACCGAATTAGCGTCGGTCAAGGTTCAGTTCAGGGATTTGACCGACGCACAAATCGAGGCCTACCTGCTGGCTGAAAAACCTTACGACTGCGCCGGCAGCGCCAAAAGCGAGGGGCTGGGCATTGCCCTGCTGGCGCGCATCGACAACGACGACCCGACCGCGCTGGTGGGTTTGCCGCTGATTCGCACCTGTCACTTGCTCGAAGCCGCCGGGCTCAAAATATTATGAAAGGTCGCCTTTACCTGGTGCCCGCACCGCTCGACTTCGGCTGCGCCCAAAGCGCTGAGCTGCAAGCCACCATGCCCATGGGCACCATCACAGTCGCCGCCAGCCTGGCGCACTGGGTGTGCGAAAACGCCAAATCTGCGCGCGCCTACCTCAAACGCGTCAACGAGATCGCGCCACTGTGCCAGCCCATCCAGACGCAATCGCTGGTGGAACTGCCGCGCGAAGTGCACAAAAAGGGCGACCACGACGGCAACTTCGACGCCCGCGCGCTGCTGCAACCCGCCCTTGACGGGCACAACATGGGGCTGCTCAGCGAGGCCGGCATGCCTGCCGTGGCCGATCCCGGCTCGTCGGTGGTGCGCGCCGCCCATGAACTCGGCATCACCGTGGTGCCGCTGGTCGGCCCGGTGTCGCTGCTGCTGGCGTTGGCCGCCAGTGGCCTGAACGGGCAAAATTTTGCCTTTGTGGGCTACCTGCCACAAGACCCCCAGCAGCGCGTGCAGCGCATCCGCGAGTTGGAAGCGCTGGCGCTCAAGAGCGGCCAAACCCAGCTGTTCATCGAGACGCCTTACCGCAATCTGGTGATGCTGCAGTCGCTGCTGCAAAGCCTACAGCCCAACACCCGCCTGGCCATCAGCAGCGGGCTGACACTGGCTGGCGCCCGCATTGCCAGCGACAACATCAAAAACTGGAAGCACCTGCCCGCACCCCTCGACAACGCGACGCCAGCCGTATTTGCCATCGGCCGCTGACCAGGCAGCGCGTCAACGCAGGGTTGTGGCTGACCGCATTGCGTGCACGGCACCTGCGCCCACGGCCACGCCAAAACGCTTGGCCAGGCGTTCGGCCACGTTGTCACGGCGGGTGTAATCAATAATTTCTTCGGCCTTGACGACTTCGCGGGCGACATAGTCCAGGCTGCCCAACTGGTCGGCCAGACCCATGTCCACGGCCTGCTGGCCGCTCCAGAACAGGCCACTGAAGGTCTCGGGCGTTTCTTTCAGGCGCTCGCCGCGTCCTTCCTTGACAACGGCAATGAACTGCTGGTGAATCTGGTTGAGCATGGCCTGGGCGAACGCGCGCTGGGTGTCGGTCTGCGGGCTGAACGGGTCCAGAAAACCCTTGTTTTCGCCCGCCGTCATGAGTCGGCGCTCGATGCCCAGCTTGTCCATCAGGCCGGTAAAACCAAAGCCGTCCATCAACACGCCGATGCTGCCCACGATGCTGGCTTTGTCAACAAAAATCTTGTCGGCCGATACCGCAATGTAATAGGCGGCCGACGCGGCCGACTCTTCCACCACGGCGTACACCGGTTTGTTGTGCAGCAGCTTGAGTCGCTTGATCTCGTCGTAGATGATGCCCGCCTGCACCGGGCTACCGCCTGGTGAATTGATCAGCAGCACAAGCGCCTGAGCGCCGACATCTTCAAATGCCGCGCGTGCCGAGGCCAGAATCAGCTCGGCACTGGCCTCGCCGCCGGAAGCAATTTCGCCTTTGATTTCAATCACCGCGGTGTGCGGGGTGGATACTGTTTTGGTGGCAACTCCCTGCTCAAAGGCCAGCCACACCAGCGCCGCAAAAAACAGCAGCCAGGCCAGCCGCACAAAAGTACGCCAGCGGCGCGCCAGGCGCTGCTCTTGCAAGGAAGCAAAAGCAAGCTTTTCGAGCGTGGCGCGCTCCCAGCTGCGGTTGTCGTTTGGCGCTTCATTGACAGTGTCGTTCATAGATTAATTTGCGGGTTGAGTTTGACTTGAAGTATGCCAGCACACCATACCACCTGTTTCCGAGACCTCGATTTTTACCAAACCGCCCCGGCATGGGCCCATGCGGCAACGGCCAGTTTGCGGTTCATAGGTGGCGCCATGGGTGGCGCACATCAGCCAATGCCCAGTCTGGTCAAAAAACTCATTGGGTTGGTAATCCATTTCCATCGGCACATGGCTGCAACGGTTCAAGTAGGCATACACCTTGCCCCGGTAGCGCACGGCAAAGGCAGCATTGTCTTGCCCAAGGTAGCGCACCTCGAACGGCGCCGCCAGCCCGCTGTCTTGCAGAGCCTCGGAGCGACAAAGAAAAATAGCCTGCGTTGTCATGGCCCTTAGGCGTGCACGCGCAACCAGTCGCTCAGTTGCGCCACATCGTGCGCCACCACAAGCGGCTTGAGCGCTACAAAAGCCTCGGGCTCGTGAGCGCCGTAGCTCACGCCAACGCTGGCACAGCCGGCATTGATCGCCATTTGCAGGTCGTGCGTGGTGTCGCCGATCATCAGGGTGCGCTCGGGCGGCACATCGAACTCGGCCATGAGTTCGTGCAGCATCAGCGGATCGGGCTTGCCGGCGGTCTGGTCGGCGGTGCGCGAGGCGTCGAAAGTGCCGGCCAGCGTTGAAGTGGCCAAGGCTTCGTCGAGGCCGCGGCGGCTTTTGCCAGTGGCCACCACCAGCAGGTGGCCGCGCGTTTTCAGCTCGGCCAGCATCGGCAGCACGCCCGCAAACAAATTGATTTCGTGCTGAATCGCAAAATAGTGATGGCGGTAGCGGTCGCCCAGCAGCGGGTAGCGCTCCTTGGGCACGTCCGGGGCGGCGTGGGCCAGCGCCTGCATCAAGCCCATGCCGATGACAAAGGAGGCTGCTTCGTCGCTGGGTTTTTGGCCGCCCACGTCAAGCACGGCTGCCTGGATGCAGCGGGCAATGATAGCGGTGGAGTCAAACAGGGTGCCATCCCAGTCAAAGGCGATCAAATCAAAACGTCGTGAAGTCATAAAGGGGCGCGCTGTGGCGCTGAATGTGATGAAGAGGGTGAAGAAAATTGAGCGAGTTCGGGTGGCAAGTCTGCCAAGATTTCTACACGCTCATGCGTGGCCGGGTGATTGAACTGCAAACGCCAGGCATGCAAAAACATGCGTTTGAGGCCAGGCTTGGCGCCCACGCCAGCCAGCTGCTTATTGAGGTTGAAGTCACCGTACTTGTCATCGCCCAGAATCGGGTAGCCTTCGCTGGCCAGGTGCACCCGAATCTGGTGCGTACGGCCGGTTTTAATGGTCACCTCCAGCAAGCTGCCTTGCGGCAACTGCTCCCGCACCTTGACCAGCGTGACCGACGGCATGCCATCGGCATCGTCGCGCGCCACCACCTTGACGCGGCGTTCGCCCGCTTGGTTGTCCTTGCTGTCGAGCAAATACTTGTGCAGGGGTTTGTCAAGCACCTTGAGTTTGGCGGGCCAGACCCCGCGCACCATGGCCAGGTAGGTTTTGCCGGTCTGGCGTTCACGAAACTGGTCTTGCAAGTTTTTCAGCGCGCTGCGCTTTTTGGCGACCAGCAAAATGCCGCTGGTTTCGCGGTCGAGCCGGTGCACCAGTTCCAGAAATCTGGCTTGCGGGCGCGCCATGCGCAATTGCTCGATCACGCCAAAGCTCACGCCCGAGCCGCCATGCACCGCCACGCCGGCGGGCTTGTTGATCACCAGCAAATGGTCATCTTCGAGCAGCACGGCAAAGTCGCGCGCAGGCACGCCGCGCAGGGTGCCCTGGGCCATCGCCTGCGCCTTTTCTGCCACCCGCTCGGAAATGCGCACTGGTGGCACGCGCAGCAAATCGCCCACGTTCAATCGGGTGTCGGCCTTGACGCGCCCCTTGTTGACGCGCACTTCGCCGCTGCGGATCATGCGGTAAACATGGGTTTTAGGCACCCCTTTGAGCTGGCGGATCAAGAAGTTGTCCAGCCGCTGCCCTGCGCTGTCCTCATCGATGCAAACGGTTTTGACCTCTGGAGCCGACGCGCAATGTTTGCCCTCTATAATGACTTTCACTGGTGGTTCGCTGTAAGTGGTTGATTTAACTAAATGTTAATTCTTCAAGTCGGTGAAGTTTAGTTCACGCGCCTCCCGCGCCGCCAGTAAAGCCGATACCACCTGACACTTTGCCTGCAAATGACTGCCCACCGGGCCGCCGTGGCTGGCGCAGTGAAGGGTCAAAACGACGCATTGAAACCCTGATATGGAATACCCAAAATTCACAGCCATGTGCTGTGAATGGAATGAAGCGATATGTTTGTGTTGATGAACCTGATGTGTAACTGCCTGCAGCACGTAACCGCGCTGTGCTTTGGCACGCATTTGGCATCAGCGCCCGTTTACCGGACGCATCAAGCTATTAGATCAATGGCAAATTTAACACCCATCCCGATCGCTCCCCTCCACGCGCCCACGCGCAGACCCACAACCTGAGTCTGCGCAACTCGGCTGTTTCCTCCTCGTTTCAACGCGTCAGTTCGTGTATCCATGCTCGTCATGAGCTTGTTTGTTGATATTTGAATTGAAGGAACGCTACCCATGAAACGGATGCTGATCAACGCGACGCAGGCTGAAGAACGCCGCCTCGCCATTGTCGATGGCCAAAAACTACTCGACTACGAAATCGAAATTGAAGGCTGCGAGCAGCGCAAGGGCAATATTTACAAAGCCGTGGTGACGCGCGTCGAGCCGTCGCTGGAAGCGTGCTTTGTCGATTACGGCGAAGAACGCCATGGCTTTTTGCCGTTCAAGGAAATCTCAAAACAGTATTTCCAGCCGGGTGTCAGCGCCAGCCAGGCGCGCATCCAGGACGCCATCAAAGAAGGCCAGGAACTGCTGGTGCAGGTCGAAAAAGAAGAGCGCGGCAACAAGGGCGCTGCGCTCACCACCTTCGTCTCGCTGGCCGGTCGCTATGTGGTGCTGATGCCCAACAACCCGCGTGGCGGTGGTGTCAGCCGCCGCATCGAGGGCGAAGACCGCGCCGAGCTCAAAGAAAACATGGACCAGTTGGAATACCCCAACGGCATGAGCATCATTGCGCGCACCGCCGGCATCGGCCGCGCCGCACCCGAACTGCAATGGGACCTGAACTACCTGCTTAAATTATGGGCGGCCATTGACGGCGCTGCCAAGGGCGGCAAGGGCGCGTTCCTGATTTACCAGGAATCAAGCCTGGTGATTCGCGCTATTCGCGACTACTTTAACCACGACATCGGCGACATCCTGATCGACACCGACGACGTGTATGACCAGGCCCAGCAGTTCATGGCGCACGTCATGCCCGAGCATGCGGCCCGCGTCAAGCGCTACCGCGACGACGCGCCGCTGTTTAGCCGCTTCCAGATCGAGCACCAGATCGAGTCGGCCTACGCCCGCATGGTCACGCTGCCCAGCGGCGGCGCCATCGTGATTGACCACACCGAAGCCTTGGTGTCGGTCGATGTGAACTCGGCGCGCGCCATCAAAGGCGGCGACATCGAGGAAACCGCTACCCGCACCAACCTGGAGGCCGCTGACGAAGTGGCGCGCCAAGCGCGTTTGCGCGACCTCGGTGGCCTGATCGTGATCGACTTCATCGACATGGAAGAAAGCCGCAACCGCCGCGACGTCGAAAGCCGCCTGCGCGAAGCCCTGCGGCAAGACCGCGCTCGCGTGCAGTTTGGCACCATCAGCAAGTTTGGCCTGATGGAGATGAGCCGCCAGCGGCTGCGCCCGGCGCTGTCTGAAGGCGCCTCCATCCCCTGCCCGCGCTGCGGTGGTTCGGGCCACATCCGTGACACCGAGTCGAGCGCATTGCAAATTCTGCGCATCATCCAGGAAGAGTCGCTGAAAGACAGCACGGCGTCCGTTTTATGTCAGGTGCCGGTTGAAGTTGCCTCGTTCCTGCTTAATGAAAAGCGCACCGAAATCGCCAAGATTGAGCTCAAGCAGCGCATCAACGTGATCATGGTGCCCAACAAATCACTGGAAACACCCAACTATCGGCTGGAACGTCTCAAGCACGACGACCCGCGCCTGGACAACATTGAAGCCAGCTACAAAATGGCCGACGAGATCGAAGAAGCCACAGCCGTCACGCGCCGCTCACAAGAGCCCACTAACCGGCAAACCCCGGTAATCAAGGGCGTGCTGCCCGATGCGCCGGCACCCGTGGCACCGACCAAGCCGGAACCCATCAAACCAGCGCCAGTCGTGCACGCCGCCACGCCGGTAGTAGCGGCACCTGTCGTGGCTGAAACAGGCTTATTCGGCTGGTTCAAAAACCTGTTCGGCGCGCCTGCATCGCCAGCTTCCACAGCTACAGTTCCAACGCCTGTAGCGGCGGCAGCCAAAGACGAAACCCGAACCCCACGCGAAGCTCGTCCGGCCCGCGACGGCGCGCGCCGTCCGGAAGGTCGAAGCGATGGTCGCCCCGAAGGACGCGGCCCACGCCCTGAAAACCGGGACGGCCGCACCGGTCGCGGCGAAGGACGTGGTGGCAATCGTCGTCCGGATCGCAACGGCGCAGGCAAAGACAGGTCAGAGCAACAAAGTCCGCTTGACGCCAGCAATGCAAGCCCAGACAACCAGCCTGTAGCCAATCTGCAAGAAGCAACCGGGCGCGCAGAACAGCGCCCTGACCGCGGTGGCCGCACTGCCGAGCGCGGCGATCGTCCGCCCCGCACCGAGCGCGGCGGACGCAATGAACGGCGCCCGGAGCGCGCACCCCGACCAGCTGAAGAGCTTCGCCCCGACGAAGTCATTACCGACGTGACCAGCATCAGCACAGAAGCTTCGACCGCCATCGGCGATCAGGCTGGTGCCGAGACTACGCCCCGTGAAGAGGGCAATGGCCAGAGGGAAAAGCGCTCGCGTGACCGCTATGGCCGCGACCGCAAACCCCGCGGTGAGCGTGCTGAACGCGGTGAGCCAGCCAACGTGGCAAGCCAGGAAACCCAAACCAATGAGCCTGACGTGATTGCCGAACAGGAACCCGCGCGCAAGTCTTATTTCAGCGTGCCTGCACCCAGCAACCAGCCATTGCCAGTTACAGCCGCGCCTGTGCTGTCCACCCCTGCTGCGACGGTTGAGCTTGCCGCTGAGTCGATGCCAGAAGCGGCCCAACCGCTGACACCGGCGCCCCGGGCTGTGGCTGCTGAGATGCCAGTGCCAGCGCTGATTGCCACCGTTGTGCCAACGCCAACACCCGCCCACGCGGCCAAGGCTGAGCCAAAGCCGGCAGCGATGCCAGCGGTGCAGCCCTTTGCCCTGCCGCTGGACGAATTGGCGCAAGTCGCCGAACAGTCTGGCCTGCAATGGGTGCAATCGGATGCCAGCAAAGTGGCCTCGGTGCAAGCCACGATTGCAGCAGTTCCCAAACCAGCCCACGTGCCGCGTCCGCGCCCTGCGCTACCAGTTGTGGACGAGAAGCCGCTGGTCCTTGTGGAAACCAAACGCGACCTGCGCCAGCACAAACTTCCTTTCGAGCAAGCCGAAGAAGCTTAAAGACTCACCAGGCTAGTCAGAGGGCACCCAAAGGGTGCCCTTTTTTTGCCCATTGTGGGCGCGTCATTGAAGGGTCAGGCAGGTGATGACTCTCTCACTCTCCGGTTGTCGGGTCGATGACGGAGCGAACTTCAGAAACGGAATTGGCGGGAAATCCTCCCATTTCGGCATGCTTACGAACAGCAGCTTCGTCGGGCGCGATATACACACAGTAGATTTTGTTGTCCGTGACATAGCTTTGGACCCATTGAACCTGTGGACCCAGCTCCCGCAAAACACCACACGATTTTTGCGAGATGCCCCGAAGCTCTTGTGGCGAGAGTTTGCCCGCGCCGGGGATTTCACGTTCGATCACGAATTTTGGCATTACATTTCTCCTTGGATTGATTTGGCGAAAAGTCAGATGGGGTCACATGCCGTAATGTACGGTACAAAATCTGCGGATTGGGCAAGATGCTGCGCCTGATTTCCGGCAAGCAGTCCTCCTGGTTCTTTGATTTGACGATTTGATTTGGCGCTTTAACCAGTTAACGCAGCGTATCCGCCAGCAATTTGCCCACCAGTCAGTAACTGTCGGAGATAACGGGATAAGTTTCAGGCAAGGCCATAACATGACAATTCGGAAATGAACAGCGCAAACATTGAGAACATTCAACACTGGGGTGAAACCCTGCGGCTTCTGGTGGAACTGGCGGGGACAGCAGCGTTTGCATTGTCGGGGGTTCTGGTGGCCGCGCAAAAGCGACTGGATGCCGTGGGCGTGTGTGTGGTGGGGTTTTTGGCTGCCTTTGGTGGTGGCACGCTGCGCGACTTGTTGCTCGATGCGCGGCCTTTTTTCTGGGTACGCCACATGGAAATGCTGTGGGGTGTGCTGGCTCTGTGCGTATTGGCCATGTTGTTCATGCGCAGCCACCATTTTGATTTGACGCGCAAAGCCATCGAGTGGCCCGACGCGCTGGGGCTTGGCCTGTTTACCGCCACCGGCGTGTCTCAGGCCCTGGTGAGCGACCTTCCAGGCCTGGTCGCCGTGCTGATGGGCCTGATCACCGGCGTCTTTGGCGGCGTGCTGCGCGACATCGTCTGCAACGAAATTCCGACCGCATTCAGCGACCACCGCCCCTATGCCGTCTGTGCGTTTGCCGGTGGCTGGGTCTATGTGGGCTTGTGGCAACTGGGCGCGCCTGGCTGGCTTGCTCTGCTGGCCTGTGTCACGATCACCGTCGGTTTGCGCGGTTTGGCCGTGTGGCGCAACTGGCAATTGCCGGTTTGGCAGGTGGATTGAGACAGTGCAAGCGACAATCCGCGCCATCATGTTCAACCCCTCCAAAGCCGACGTCCGCCGATTTTTTTGTGCTGTCTATGCCAAGGCCCAAACGGGTCAGGCCATGGAGGCGATCGAGACCATTGCCAGCCTGTGGATCGATGAGCACCCCGAGTACCACGCCGAGCTCGCCAACCTTGAGGCGGCGCTGGCCACCATCGATCAGCCGGAAGACGGCAAAACCAGCTGTTTTTTGCACTTGTCGATGCACTTGTCGATCACCGAACAGTGCAGCATCGACCAGCCGCGCGGCATTCGACAGGCTGTGGAATTGCTCACACACCGGCTCGATTCACTGCACGACGCGCACCACGTGGCGATGGAATACCTGGGGCAGATGCTCTGGGACAGCCAGCGCAATGGCCAGCCGCCTGATGGCCAGAGCTATGTGGCCAGCGTGCAGCGCCGCGCCACGCGCGACTGACTGAAACTTGCTTATTTCACGCGGCCGCGCTGCACCGTCTGCAATTCACTGGGCAGGCTACCCACATAGTCAGCCAGCACTTTCAGGTCCGCATTGGAAAACTGCTTGGCAACGCCGCCCATGATCGGATGAGCACGGCCAATCAAGGGTTTGTCGTTGGTTTTATAGGAGCGCAGCGCCACATACAAGTAATCGGCGTGTTGGCCTGCAATTTTGGGGTACGACGGATCAATGGGTTTGCTGAAATTGGGACCATGGCATGAGGTGCAGCCGCCCTGGGTGACCAGTTCTGCTGCCTTGGCAGACCCTTCGGCCGCCGTGGCCGGCAAAGTGACGCCCCTGCCGGTTGATTCATAGTAGGCTGCCAGGTCGGCAATGTCCTGGTCGCTCAGGCTTGACGCCAGCGTGCGCATGGACGGGTGCTTGCGCTCGCCTGCCTTGTACGCATGCAGGGCGGCGCGGATATAGCCCGCCCCCTGACCTGAAATTTTGGGAACCTTGTGCACCTCTGGAAACCCGGTGTGGTAGCCTTGAATACCATGACAACCAATGCACAGCGCGTTCTTTGTGGCGCCGACCGTCTTGTCACCCTGGATGTCTTGCGCATGCGCGCTCAAGGTGCTTGCACCAGTTAAAACCAAGACCGATACAGTCAACAGGATTTTTTTCATTTTGCTAAGACAATCCGTAAAAGGCGTTTTTGAATTTGATAAATGTCAAACGAATTATAGAAAGCCACCAGGCGCTTCCGATATGGCGTAAACCCGATATTCCCCGCTAGAAATCCTAAAACTCCGCTAGCCAAACCCATCAACGCTTCACTTTTTTCAATATCCCATGAAATTCCAAGGCACTGAAAGTTACATCGCCACTGACGACCTGATGCTGTCTGTGAACGCAGCCATCACGCTGCAACGCCCACTGCTGGTCAAGGGCGAGCCCGGCACCGGCAAAACCATGCTGGCTGAAGAGGTAGCCGGCGCGCTCAATCTGCCCTTGCTGCAATGGCACATCAAGTCCACCACCAAGGCGCAGCAGGGCCTGTACGAATACGACGCCGTGAGTCGGCTGCGCGACTCGCAGTTGGCCGATGTTGATGGCGGCGAACGCGTCAAGAACATCCACAACTACATCGTCAAGGGCGTGTTGTGGCAGGCGTTTACCGCCGACCAACCGGTGGCGCTCTTGATTGACGAAATCGACAAGGCCGACATCGAGTTCCCCAACGATTTGTTGCGTGAAATCGATCGCATGGAGTTTTATTGCTACGAGACGCGCGAGCTGATCCGCGCCAAACACCGGCCGCTGGTTTTTATCACCTCCAACAACGAAAAGGAACTGCCTGACGCTTTTTTGCGGCGCTGCTTTTTTCACTACATCAAGTTCCCCGATGCCACCACCATGAAGCAGATTGTTGACGTGCACTTTCCCGGCCTCAAGGCCGAACTGCTGAGTGCCGCCATGAAGACGTTTTTTGACGTGCGCAATTTGCCAGGCCTGAAAAAGAAACCCTCCACCAGCGAGTTGCTCGACTGGCTCAAACTGCTGCTGGCACAAGACATTCCGCTCTCGGCACTGCAAACCCAGGACGACAAGGTGGCGGTGCCGCCGCTGGTCGGGGCGTTGCTAAAAAACGAACAGGACGTGAGCCTGTTTGAAAAACTGGTTTTCATGCAGAGCCGCAACCGCTGATGCTTTTCGCAGCGTTGTTGTTCGAGGCAAAGATTGGTCCAAGCAGAATGTCCAGCGGGGTGGGCCCTCTGGGTGACTGACGATTTCTGGTACTCCAGTATGAGGAAGTTGCCCAGAGGGCCCGCCCCGCGGGTTTCGTTCATCACGGTACGCCGGTTTTCGGTTTTTTAAGTTTGGAGAAGCTGATGGCGTTTATCGAACCGGTCACCCTTGAGCAAAACGGCATCACGCTGACGCCTTTGACCCTGGCGCACGAAGATGGCTTGCGCCAAGCCGCTGCCGACGGCGAACTGTGGAACATCCGCGTCACCTCGGTGCCAGAACCCGAGAACACGCGCAAGTACATCGAAGATGCGCTGGCCATGCGCGAGGCGGGCAATCGATTTGCATTTGCCGTCATAGAGACTGCCACTGGAAAAGTGCTGGGCAGCACCAGTTTTCATGACATCCTGCCGGCGGTCAAACGCGTTGAAATTGGCTACACCTGGTATGCCAAAAGCGTGCAGCGCAGCCATGTCAATAGCACCAGCAAGCTGCTCCTGATGACGCACGCGTTTGAGGTGCTGGGCTGCAAAACCGTGGGCTGGCGCACAGACAACCTCAATTTCGTGTCACAAACTGCCATTGAGCGCTTGGGGGCCCAAAAAGACGGCATTATTCGCGGCCATGCGCTGCGCCGTGACGGCACCATCCGCGACACCGTGATGTACAGCCTGCGCAGCGGTGAATGGCCACAGGCCCGTGCGCAGCTGCTGTATATATTGGACAAACCAAGCCCCTGAAGCCCATGCTGATCGACTTTTTTTACACCCTGCGCGCTGCCAAATTGCCGGTCTCGGTCAAGGAATTCCTGACCCTGCTTGAAGCTTTGAAGCTCGGCGTGGTGGGGCCGAAAACACCGCAGTCCGACCACGATTCAGCAGCACCCAGTGGCTACAAAATTGACGACTTTTATTTTTTGAGCCGTGCCACGCTGGTCAAAGACGAAAAGCATTACGACAAGTTCGACCGCGCCTTTGCTGTCTACTTCAAGGGCATAGAACTGGTGACCGATTTCACCCAGGAGGTGCCGCTGGACTGGCTGCGCCAGACGCTGGAAAAACACCTGAGCCCGGAAGAAAAGACCGCCATCGAGAAGATGGGCTGGGACGAGCTGATGGAGACGCTGAAAAAACGCCTGGAAGAACAAAAAGAGCGCCACGAAGGCGGCTCCAAGTGGATCGGCACCGGCGGCACGTCGCCCTTTGGCCACGGCGGTTACAACCCGCAAGGCATCCGCATTGGCGGCACGGGCAAAAACAAAAGCGCCGTCAAAGTCTGGGAGCAGCGTGCCTACAAAGACTACGACGACACCCAGGAACTGGGCACGCGCAACATCAAGGTGGCGATGCGGCGGCTGCGCAAATTTGCCCGCGAAGGCTACATCGAAGAACTCGACTTGCCCGATACCATCCGCGCCACGGCAGCCAACGCGGGCTGGCTTGACATCAAAATGGTGCCAGAGCGCCGCAACAACGTCAAAGTGCTGCTGCTGATGGACGTAGGCGGAACCATGGATGAACACATTGCACAAGTCGAAGACATGTTTTCTGCCGCCAAGTCCGAATTCAAGCACCTGGAGTTTTATTACTTTCACAACTGCGTCTATGACTTCATGTGGAAAAACAACCGGCGCCGTTATACCGAAAAATTCGCCACCTGGGACATCATCCGCAAGTACAACAAGGACTACAAGCTGATCTTTATTGGAGACGCCACCATGAGCCCCTACGAGATTCTGCAACCCGGCGGCAGCGTTGAATACAACAACGAAGAAACCGGTGTGCAATGGCTGGGGCGCCTCACCAACGCCTTCCCGCGCTTCGCCTGGATTAATCCCGAACCGCAGGGCGTGTGGCAATACCGCCAGAGCATCAGCCTGGTACAGCAACTCATGAGTCAGCGCATGTTTCCGCTCACACTCAAAGGGCTGGAAGACACCATGCGGCTGCTGAGCAAATGAAGCGTTTTTATTTGGCGACCGTTCTGCTCGGCGTCTCGCCCTGGGTCATGGCCCAGCAGGCTACCGCGACAACCTCAACGCCAACGCCAAGCGCGGCGCAGCCTGGCGCCGCTTTTGTGATCGAGATTGAGGCACCCGACGACATCAAGGAACTGCTGACGCGCCACCTGGAGCTGCAGCGCTACCGCGAACTCACCGACCTCAGCGATGACGAGTTGGGGCGACTGCTGCGACTGGCCGATCAGGATGCGCGCCAACTGATCGGCACGCTGGGCTATTTTGCCCCGGAGATCACCATGGACCGCCAGGCCGCCAGCGCCGACACGCCCTGGCCGGTGGTCAAAATCGTGGTCAACCCAGGCGAAGCCACGCGCATCGAGCAAGTCAACATCGCGTTCACCGGCGACATTGCCAGCAACGAGGCCGCCGCCGCCCAGCGCGCGCAAATCCAGGCCAACTGGTCGCTGCGTGCCGGCAGCCGATTCACCCAAACCGCCTGGGACAGCGCCAAGCTGCAGGCGCTGCGCCAACTCACCACCCAGCGCTATCCAACTGGGCGCATCAGCAACTCGCTGGCCGACATCGACCCCGAAGCCAAACAGGCGCACGTGCAGGTCACACTCGATTCAGGCCGCCTGTATCGCCAGGGCGATCTGGTCATCTCGGGCTTGAAGAACTATGACACCGAACTGGTCCAGCGACTCGCTGGCCTGCAGCCCGGCGCAGAGTACAGCCAGGCCGAACTGGTGGCGGCGCAGCAGCGCCTGACCGACAGCGGCTACTTTGACTCGGCGTTCATCACGCTCGACACCGGCGCCGGCGCCGACTCAGCCCCGCTGATGGTGGCCCTGCGCGAAGCAAAGCGACAAAAGCTGGTGCTTGGCATAGGCGCCAGCACCGACAGCGGGGCGCGCCTGTCGGCAGAGCACACGCACCACAAAGTCCCCGGCATTGGCTGGCGCGCAGTGAGTAAAGTGCTGCTGCAGCGCGACGACAGCGCCATCGGCTCTGAACTGACCTCGCCGCCAGACGCTGACAACTGGCGCTGGGCAGCATCTGCCCTGCTGCAAGACCAGTTGCTGGGCACCCAGGAGGTCACCAGTCAGCAGTTGCGCGGCGGGCGTAAACAACTCAGCCAGCGCATCGACCGCAATATGTATGTGCAATACGACCGTTCCGACACCTCAGACCCCATTGCCAACCAGTCCGAGATTGCCCAATCGCTCAGCGCCAACTATGCCTTTGCCGTGCGTTATTACGACACCCTGCCGTTTCCATCAAGCGGCTGGGGCTGGGGCGCAGAAATGGGTGGCGGCACCACACTGGGCGAGCAGCGTCAGGTGTACTCGCGCCTGCTGACCCGCTGGCAGGGGTTTTTGCCATTTAGTCAAAGACAAGCAGGCCGCCTGTCGATGCGCGCCTCTGCCGGTGCCGTCATCGCCAGGGAGGGCATCCGCCTGCCCAGCACCCAGCTCTTTTTGGCAGGCGGCGACAACAGCGTGCGCGGCTATGGTTTGAACAATATCGGGGTGACGCAGGCTGATGGCAGCGTGGCTGGCGGCCGCTATCTGGCCACCGGCAGCGTTGAGTGGCAACGCCCCATACGTGTCAAGGGTAACGTGAGCGACTGGGAAAGCACCGTGTTTGTCGATGCGGGCGCCGTCGCCAACAAGCCCGCTGATCTCACGCCCCAAGTGGGCGTGGGCGTCGGTGTGCGCTGGAAAAGCCCGGTGGGCCCGCTGCAAATTGACTTGGCCTACGGCATCGATGCAGAGCGCTTGCGCCTGCACTTGAACCTGGGTTTTACTTTCTAAAGATATGCTAAACCGATGAACGCCCTGCGCCTGAGCCTGAAACTGCTTGCCGCCGCTTTGATCGCCGTGCTGGCGCTCACGGCAGCGCTGTGGCTTTGGAGCGGCAGCGACAGCTCGCTGGCCACCCTGTTGATGCGGCTGCAGCGCTTTTTGCCTGCCGGGCAAACGCTGGAGGCCAAAGGCGTACAAGGTTCGCTGCGCGGCGGTGGCCATATTGACTGGCTGCGCTGGCGCCAAGGCGAACTCAGCGTGGAAGCTAGGGACATCGGTGTGGCCTGGACCTTGGCGCCGCTGTTCAACAAGCAACTGCGCTTGAGCGAACTCAGCGTTGGGTCCTTACACATCGATGATCAGCGCAGCCCGACCACTGCGACGCCGACACCACCCACCAGCTTGTGGCTGCCAATCACGCTGGATGTGCCATTCACGGTAGCGAGCATCCACTACACCGGCGCCGCACCACTGGAAGCGTCAGAGATCAGCGGCCACTACATTTTTGAGAACGATCTGCACCGCCTGGAAAATGGCAAGCTGCAAATGGCATCGGGCAGCTACCAGATCGACACCGAGCTCCAGGCCGTGGCACCGATGGCGCTGAATTTGCAACTCCATGGTGTGGTGCAGACCACCCTGGCGTCCGGCCAGCAGCCCTTGACGGTCGTGGCCGACGCCCAACTCACGGGTGCGCTGGCCGCCCCGGATGCCACGCTGGCGCTCACTGCCAGCCTGACGCCCGAACCCGTTGCTGGACCGGCCACCCGAACCAGTCAGCCTGAAGCCATGCAAGCGGATGTGACGGCACAAATTGCCCCCTGGCAAGTTCAGCCGCTGACTCAGGGGCACGCTGTCTGGCAGGCACTGAACCTGGCCGCCCTGTGGCCGCAGGCGCCCCAAAGCCTGCTCAGCGGTGAGGCCAACGTGACGCCAGCGGGCCAGGGTTGGCAGGGCAAGCTCAAGCTGACCAACGCCCGGCCCGGCCCGTGGAACCAGCAACGCCTGCCGCTGAACACCTTGCAGGCCGACGTCGCTTATGAGCAGGATCAGGATCAGGCCCAGTGGACGCTGCAAGCCGTGCAGGCGACTGGCGCAGGCGGCAGCGTCACCGGCGCGGGCCAATTCCAGGCCGGCCAGTGGCAGGGCCAGGCCAGCCTGCGCAACATCAACCCGGCCGCCATTGACACGCGCCTGGCCAGCGCCGCCATGGGCGGCGAGCTAAAAGCCACGCAAACGCCCAAAGGCCTGAGTTTCAATGCGCGGCTGGCTGACAACCCCAAGCAGCAAAAACCACGCACAGCACGTCCACCAAGCCCACCGCCCGACAACCTGCAAACTCTGCAACTCCAAAGCCTGCAGGCTGAAGGCGTCTGGGCGGCACCCCGCTTGACGTTCAAAACCCTGCGCATCGACGCGCTGGACGCCCATGTTGAAGGCAATCTCACCTACAACCTGGACACGCAAGCCGCCAATGGTCAGCTGACTGCGAGCTTGCCCGGCTTGCAGGGGGAAATCGACGGCCAACTGGCGCGCAACGACGGGCAAGGCACGCTGGCGCTCGACCTCAGCGATGCCGCCCTGGCCAGCCAGTGGCTCAAGCGTTGGCCTGTTGTCGATTCGGCGCTGCAAGACCTCCGCTTGCAAGGCAACGCCAAACTGAAAGCCAACTGGCAAGGCGGCTGGCAGCAGCAAGGGCAGGCGCTGCGCATCGACGCCAGCTTGCGCGCGCCACAACTTGCTTGGCGCAACAGCCAAAGCGCAGGCCAAAGCAGCCCGGCCAGCCAAACCAGCGCACCCGTTGATGGGCGGCTGCGCGACCTGCAAGTGACGCTGTCTGGCACCCTGCCCGCGCTCGAACTCAGCACCCAGGGCCGCGCCGACATTGGCACCCGACAGATCGACTGGCAAGCTCAGGCCACTGGCGGACTGCGCGAGCCCGGCCATTGGCAAGGCAGCTTGAGCCAGCTTGAACTCAGCGCCAAAGACAGCATTCGCCCCGGCCCCTGGTCGCTGCAAACTGGCACACCGACGCAGCAATCCATCGTGCTGGATTGGCGCACCAGCCAAGCGAGCAGCACGCTGACCGTTTCGGCGGGCAGCGCCCGGCTGCTGGGGCCGAAGGCTGGTGAGGCATCCCTGAGCTGGGAGCCCGCCGCGTGGACACAGCAGCTCGCCAAAACGCAAGATACAACGCCAGCCAAGGCCCAATGGCAAACCCGCGGCCAGATCATCAACCTGCCGCTGGCTTGGCTGGATGCCGTTAGCAGCAAGTCGCTGGCCGACCTGGGTCTGAGCAGCGACCTGGTCTTGAACGGAAGTTGGGACGCCAAGCAAACCGATGCCCTGCACCTGAGCGCGATGCTCGAGCGCAGTTCGGGCGACCTGCGCCTGCACTCGGCCGACAGCTTCCAGCAAGACCTGCCCGCCGACATGCGCGAGGCCCGGCTCGAAGCCAATCTGGACGACGGCTATCTGTCGAGCAGCCTGCGATGGGACAGCGCGCGCGCGGGCAAGGCGCTGGCGGCCTTCAGCACCCAGCTTCAGCAGCAGGCGCAGGGCTGGACCCTGGCCAAAAATGTGCCGATTGGCGGTGGTCTGCAAATTCAGATGCCGCCCGTCGATGCCTGGTCGGTGCTGGCGCCGCCGGGCTGGCGTCTGCGCGGCACCATGGATGCCGACATTACCCTCAGCGGCACGCTGGACCTGCCCGAATGGTCGGGTCGGCTGCAGGCGCGCGACCTGGCAGTGCGCTCGGTGGTGGACGGCATCGACTTCAGCCAGGGCACCCTGAACGCCCGGCTGCATGGGCAGCAGATCGACATCGAGGATTTCACCCTGCAAGGCGCCTCGGGCGGCAAAGCTGGCGGCGGCGGTCAACTCGCCATGAGCGGATCAATCTTCTGGCTGCCCGGCAAGAGTGAGGCCGACTTTTTGTCGCACCTGTCGATGTCTTTTGAGGCGCAAGCCAAGGCCTTGCGACTGAGCAGCCACTCCGACCGGCGCGTGGTGGTGTCTGGCAAGGTTTCCGCGCAGCTGAGTGATGCGCGCCTGGCGCTGCGCGGCGCGCTCACCGCCGACCAGGCCCTGATCACCTTGCCCGACGACAGCGCCCCGCAACTGGGCGATGACGTGGTGGTGCGGGGACTGCCCAGCGCGGCGACCACACCACCAGAGGTGGTGCCGGCTGAAAAGCCCGGCACGGCCGGTTCGCCCCGCCTGGTGACTGACGTATTGGTCACGCTCGATCTGGGGCAAGACTTTCGATTGCGCGGCCGTGGCATCGACACGCGCCTGACGGGCGAACTGTCGCTGCACGCCATCGACAGCGAGCCGCCCAACCTGACCGGCACCGTGCGCACCGTGCGCGGCACCTTCCGCGCTTATGGCCAGCGGCTGGACATCGAACAAGGCGTGCTGCGCTTTGTCGGCCCGTTCGATAACCCGATGCTCGACATTCTGGCGATTCGTCCCAAACTCGCCCAACGCGTGGGCGTACAGGTGAGCGGCACGGCGCTGTCCCCGATCATTCGTCTCTATGCCGAACCTGAATTGCCGGAGGCCGAAAAGCTGGCCTGGCTGGTGCTGGGCCGCTCGGCCAGTGGCAGTGGTGGCGAGGCTGCGCTGCTGCAGCAAGCCGCGCTGGCGCTGTTTGGCGGCAAGGGCAAGGGACCAAGCACAAGTTTGATGGAAAGCCTGGGCCTGGACGAGTTGAGCTTGAGTGGCAGTGGCGGTGACAGCGGCGCCACAGGTGCCACGGTCACCCTGGGCAAGCGGCTCAGCAACGACTTTTACGTGGCTTATGAGAGCGGCCTGGCTGGCACCATGGGCGTCTTCACCATTTTTTACGACCTGTCCAGAAACCTCACCTTGCGCGCCCGCACCGGCGAGCAAAGCGCGATAGATTTGATCTGGACGCTGCGCTACGACTGAGCCAGTTAGGAAACGCAACGTTCAGTCCAGCCAATGCCAGCACGGCCAGCAAAGTCAGCAAATAGGGCACTTGTGACGGCTTGTCTGTCCAGCCATCGGCATCCGAGGTTTGGTGTATGCTTTTAATCCAGATAACTTATCAGAAAATCTGTTGTCCACATCACTTAGCGAGAGGTTCAAATGAGCATTACATCCGAATTCAAAGAGTTTGCATTGAAAGGCAATGTGGTCGATCTTGCGGTCGGTGTCATCATTGGTGCCGCGTTCGGCAGGATTGTCGATTCAATGGTCAGAGACATCATCATGCCGCTCGTTGGCAGGGCTGTAGGTGGACTCGATTTTTCCAACTACTTTGTGCTGCTATCCAACCCGCCTGCCACCTTTACCGGGCCGATGACTTATGAGGCTCTGAACAAAGCTGGCGTCCCGCTCTTCGCTTATGGAAACTTCATCACAGTGGCAGTGAACTTCGCCATCCTGGCCTTCATCATTTTCTTGGCGATCCGCCAGATCAACCGCATGAAAAAAGAAACGCCACCTGCACCACCGCCAGCCACGCCGGAGGACATCGTGCTTTTGCGGGAGATTCGCGATGCGCTCGCAAAGTGATGCAATCACAATTTTGGCGTCATCAGACATGCTTATGTGACATGCGGCATTGAGTGGCATGGCGGCGTGGATTCAGCCTCTAAAATCAGGCTCTCTCGCCATAGCACAACGGATAGTGCGCATGCCTCCTAAGCGTGAAATACAGGTTCGATTCCTGTTGGCGAGACCACATGCAAACAGCAGGATCAAGCCACTGCATCGGCACTCTGGCGCGTCAGCATAGCCAACGTGTTAGCGATGGTTTTGCGCAATTCGCGGCGGTCGCAAATCAGGTCCACCGCGCCCTTGGTCTGCAAAAACTCGGCGCGCTGAAAGCCTTCGGGCAGCGTTACGCGCACCGTCGATTCGATGACACGCGGTCCGGCGAATCCGATCAGCGCCTTGGGCTCGGCAATCACCACATCACCCAAAAAGGCAAAGCCGGCACTGACGCCGCCCATGGTCGGGTCAGTCAGCACGCTGATGAAGGGCAGGCCTTTTTTGGCCAGATGAGTCAGTGACGCATTGGTCTTGGCCATTTGCATCAGGCTCAGCAGCCCCTCCTGCATGCGCGCGCCACCGGTGGCGGTAAAGCAGACAAACGGCACTTTTTGCTCGATGGCAGTGTGGACGCCGCGCACAAAGCGCTCGCCCACCACGCTGCCCATACTGCCGCCCATGAATTCAAATTCAAAGCAGGCCGCCACCAGGCCAATGCCCAGCACCGAGCCGCCCATGACCACCAGCGCATCGGTTTCGCCAGTGTTTTCCAGCGCTTCTTTCAGGCGTTCAGGGTACTTTCGACTGTCCTTGAATTTGAGGGCATCCACCGGCAACACTTCCTGGCCAATTTCGTAACGGCCTTCGTTGTCGAGAAAGACATTGAGCCGCACCCTTGCGCCAATGCGGTGGTGGTGGCTGCAACTGGGGCAGACGTTCTGGTTTTGCTCCAGATCGGTTTTGTACAGCACCGTGTCGCAGCTGGGGCATTTGACCCACAGGCCGCCCGGCACACTGCGCCGGTCTTCCGGATTGGTGTGCTGGATTTTTGGGGGAAGCAGTTTTTCGAGCCAACTCATGGTGTTTCCTTGTTCGTCTTCTCTTGAAGATGGCAAATTATGAATCGAGCGCGGTGCGAATCTCGCGCAGGAACTTCTCAGCCGTGGCGGCGACCTGGTCGCGCGGTTGCGCATCAATCAGTTGAATGATACGGCTGCCAATCACCACCGCGTCGGCCACCCGGCTAATGGCGCGGGCGGTGGCGGCATCGCGAATGCCAAAACCCACGCCCACCGGCACACTGACATGCTGGCGAATGCGCGGCAGCATGGCCTCAACCGCGTCGGTGTCGAGCGCGCCGGACCCGGTGACGCCTTTCAGCGACACGTAATAGACATAACCGCTGGCAATGCGCGCCACCTGCTGCATGCGCTCATCGGTGGACGTGGGCGCCAGCAAAAAAATCAGGTCCATCTGGTTGGCCTTGAGCTCAGCGGCAAAGGCTTCGCACTCTTCAGGCGGGTAGTCCACCACGAGTACCCCGTCGACCCCTGCGGTGGCGGCATCTTGCACGAAAGCACTGACGCCCTCTTCGGCATCGGCACGCTGGTGCTTTTGGCTGTAGCGCTCGACCGGGTTGGCGTAGCCCATCAGCACCACCGGGGTGCTGTCGTTGGACTGGCGGAATTCGCGCACCATGGCCAACACCTGCACCAGGCCGACACCAGCGGCCAGCGCCCTGTCGCCGGCTTTTTGAATGACCGGGCCGTCGGCGCTGGGGTCAGAGAACGGCACACCCAGTTCGATCACGTCGGCGCCGCCCGCCACAAAGGCGTGCATCAGCTCAGGCGTGATGTCAGCAAACGGAAAACCCGCCGTGACAAACGGAATCAGCGCCTTGCGGCCCTGGGCTTTTAATTGCGTAAACGTGGCGGCAATGCGGCTCATTTGACAACCTTCACGATGGCTTCGTCAGCGGCCAAACCGCCCTTGACCGATTGGCCCTGGCAACTCGGGCGGCAGTAAAAATCAGCGTGACTCAGGTCGGCCACGGTGCCGATGTCCTTGTCACCCCGACCTGACAGATTCACCAAAATCGATTGGTCAACACGCATGGTTTTGGCAAGCTTCATGGCGTAGGCCACGGCATGGCTGGATTCGAGCGCCGGGATGATGCCCTCTGTACGGCACAGGTAGTGGAAAGCCGCCAACGCATCCACGTCGGTGATACCAACGTATTGCGCGCGGCCAATGTCGTTCAGGAACGCGTGCTCCGGGCCAACGCCCGGGTAGTCCAGCCCGGCGCTGATGCTGTGGGTTTCGGTGACCTGGCCGTTGTCGTCCTGCAGCACATAGGTGCGGTTGCCGTGCAACACACCGGGGCTGCCGCGCTGGATGCTGGCCGAGTGCTTGCCGCTGTCCATGCCCTCACCGGCGGCTTCGACACCAATCAGTTGCGTCGCTTCATGCGCAATGTAAGGGTGAAAAATACCCATGGCGTTGCTGCCGCCGCCGACACAGGCCATCACCACATCGGGCTGCTCGGTTTTGCAACCCGCAGCTTGCAGCATCTCGGGCATTTGCACCAGGCATTCCTTGCCAATGACGCTCTGGAAATCACGAACCATCATGGGGTAAGGGTGCGGGCCGGCCACGGTGCCGATGATGTAGAAAGTGTTGTCCACATTGGCCACCCAGTCGCGCATGGCTTCATTGAGCGCGTCTTTCAGTGTGCAACTGCCGCTGGTGACCGGCACCACGGTGGCGCCGAGCAACTTCATGCGGTAGACGTTGGGACTTTGGCGTTTGACGTCTTCGCTGCCCATATAAACCACGCACTCCAGGCCATAACGGGCGCAGATGGTGGCCGTGGCCACGCCGTGCTGACCGGCACCGGTTTCAGCGATGATGCGCTTTTTGCCCATGCGGGTGGCCAGCATGGCTTGGCCGATGGTGTTGTTGATTTTGTGAGCGCCGGTGTGATTGAGGTCTTCACGTTTGAGAAAAATTTGCGCCCCACGCTGCTCCCGACTCATGCGCGCGGCATGGTAAACGGGCGACGGCCGGCCGACAAAGTGCGCCAGTTCATACTCGAATTCGGCCACAAATTCAGGGTCGAACTGGTATTTGGCGTAAGCCGCCTTGAGTTCGTTGATGGCGTGGGTCAGCGTCTCGGAGGCAAAACTGCCGCCGTAGATGCCAAAGTGACCGCGCGGGTCGGGTTGTTGGTATTCAAACATGCTTATCTCAAATGGTTAATGTGGTGATCGGCGCGCCGGACAGCGGCCACAAAATCACGGATTCTGGTGGGGTCCTTGATGCCTTTTTGATCCGGCACCTCGACCCCGGAGCTAATGTCAACCGCCAGCGTTTTGCAGCGCGATCGCACCTGCACAATACCGTCGATCACGTTGGCAGCGTTGAGCCCACCACTCAAGACGAGGTGAGCGTTGACGTTTGGAGGAAGCAGTGACCAATTGAATGCGTGCCCGCCGCCGCCATACCCGTCCACTTGCGCGTCGAGCAGGAGGCCTTGGGCCTGTGAATAATCTTGCGCGAATTTTAAGAGATCAAAGGCGCGACCGGCCTCCCCCAAGGGAATACGCGCCGCGCGCAGATACGGGCGCTGGCCTTGTGCGCTGGCAGCCCAGCAGTCTTGCGGCGTTTCGTCACCATGAAACTGCAACAGGGCACCGGGCACTTGGGCACACGCTGCGCTGATGTTGGCTGTTGATTCATTGACAAACAACAGCACCGGCGTGACAAAGGGCGGCAAGCGTCGCGCCAGTTCGGCCGCGCGCTGCGCCGAGACGGTGCGCGGGCTTTTGGCATACAACACAAAACCGATGGCATCGGCACCGGCAGCCACTGCGGCATCCACATCGGCCTCGCGCGTGAGGCCGCAAATCTTGATGCGGGTGCGGTGCAGACTCAGCAAAGGCGCTTCAATCGTCTGGTTCATGGCAATCCATCGAGCAGGTGAGAATCTTCGGGCAAGCCCCAGTGTGGCGCATAGCGCGGCCCCACAAAGTAAAGGCCATCGGGTGAAAAGGTGGGCGCAGCCGCATCGCGGTCGCGCGCGCCCAATACCGCGTTGATCCAATCAACTGGCTGGCGCTGGTCGCCAATGGCGATCAGACAGCCCATGAGGTTGCGAATCATGTGGTGCAAAAACGCGTTGGCCTCGAATTCAAAGCGCCAGTAGGCCCCGCGTTGCGAAATGGCGATGCGCAGCATGGTCTTGACCGGCGACAAGGCCTGGCAGGCGCTGGCACGAAACGAGGTGAAGTCATGCTCGCCAACGAGCTGTTGCGCGGCTTGCTGCATGGGCTCGAGTTGCAAGGGGCGATACACCCAGCCCACCCGGCCCTGATCCAGGCTGGGGCGCACCGGCGACTGCAGCACCACGTACACATACCGGCGCGACACCGCGCTGGCTCGGCAATGAAACGATTTCGGCACGACTCTGGCCCACTGCACCGCAATGTCACGCGGCAGCAAGGCGTTGGGGCCACGCACCCACGAGGCTTCAGGTCGCACCAGCGGGGTGTCAAAGTGCACCACCTGCATCAGGCCATGCACACCGGCGTCGGTGCGCCCTGCACACAGGGTGGAGACCCGCTGGTTGGCGAAACGGCCCAGGGCTTTTTCAAGCTGGTCCTGCACCGTTTGCCGTGACAGTTGGCTTTGCCAACCCTGGTAATAACCACCGTGGTAACTGATACCCAAGGCAACACGATGGCTTGTTTGTGGCTCACTGCCCATCCGCAGACGCCATTAAAGCTGACTCAGGGCCTGCTGTGCCTTGGTCTTGAGGGCGCCATCAGCCTCGGCGATGACCTGCTTGATCAACTCACGCGCGCCCTCTTCATCACCACTTGCCTTGAACTCTTCGGCCAGCGCCAATTTCGACGCCAGTGGGTCAGCGCTAGCGCCTGAGCGCGCAGCCCCATCCGTCGCGCTGCTGTCGTCCAGGTCCAGCGACAACGCGTCCATGTCAAACGCCATCATGCCCGAGGGCACGGCGACAACAGCGGGTGACCTGGGTGCAGGCTCGGGCTCATCAATAGAGAAATCAAGATCGAGGTCCAGATCGACCGAGTTGTCCTCATCGGCTTGAGGGACCTCAGGGAAAACCATGTCCACCCGGGGCGGCTCAGCCACAGCGGGGGTCGCCGCAGTGGGCGCGGCAAGCCCGGATGTTGACTGGCTTTCAGCAAGGTACAAAGCATTGCCAGGTTCAAGGGCCAGGCCCGTGCGGCAAATCTGGGACCATTGCGGGCCGGTAACCTGCGTCAGCGGACGAGCCAGCGCCGCCATGCCCGCGTAGGCTTTGGCGTCTTGGCGCGTGGCATAAATGGAGAGCAGTTTTTGGATAACCGCAAGTCGCTCAGGTTGGGCTTGCAGGGCTTCCTGCAAAATTTCTTCTGCCTGTACATCCCTGCCGTAAGCCAGGCAAACATCAGCTTGGGCCAACGGGTCCACGTCCGCCTCCGCCTCGGCCTTGAACTGACTGGGTAAGAATGACTCTGGTGAGCCCGGCGTCTGGCTATTGTCGGTATTCACGTTTTGGCCACCGCTGCTGCCAAAAAATGACTCAGCCTGCAAACCACTCTCCATGAAAAAACTGTCCTCAAGGTCTTTTTTACGACGTTGACGTGTTTTGTAAAAAGCCAATCCGCCCAGCAACGCAATCAGCGCGACAGCAGCCGCAGGCAACAAGGGATTGGCAAGCAGGTCGTCGAGGAATCCGCTTGCCGGCTCAGGCGCGGGGGCCGGGGGCGCCGGCATGGCCACAGCGGCCGGTGTCTGAACATCTGGTGCGGGGACTGCCGGCTCCAATCCTGCTGTCGGCGGTATGGGTGCCGCTGATTGGGAAACATCGGCGGAGGCAGCAGCAGAGGTCGTGTCAGCGGCCGCCGCCAACGCGGCTGTCCGGGCCAGCTCATTGAGATCCGCTGTGTTTTGGCTGATCTCGGCGGCCCTGCGCGCGCTTGCCTCGGCTTCGCGGGTTTGCGCCAATTGCTCCAGATCGGACGCGTTTTGAACTGCGCCCTTGGACAGCGTCAGCTTGTCGGGTGTCTGTGTTGCAGAATTTTTGTCTTCCACCGTCGCCACGATGGTGCCGCTGATGGCGCGCTCGGCTGACGCCTGCTTGACGACAGTCGCAGTGCTGGCGAGCGTTTGTCGGAAGCGGTTGAAATCCTGGCTTTGCGCCGTGATGATCTGACTGGCTTGGACTGGCGTGTTCAGCTGGGCCTGTTCATCAGTCGGCATCCGCAGAATGGCACCAGCCTTGATGCGGTTGACGTTGCCCTCAATAAACGCCCCTTGATTGGTCTGCAGCATGGCAACCAGCATTTGATCCAAGGATACATTGGCGGCCTTGTTCGCCATGGCAATTCTGCTGGCTGTCTCACCGGGACGGACCGTCACCTGTCGGCCGTTGCTACTGGCAGGCACCGGCGCTGGCCTGGTAGAGGCAACCGGGGCAGGTTGGCGAGCAGCAGCAGGAGCAACGGGAGCAGCAGGTACGCGCGCAGCAGGAACGGGTTCGGAACGCGGCAACTGGGTAACCCTGGGCGTTACCAATGGCGTTACCAATGGCGCTGCAACGGGCTGCTCTGGCGCACGCAGCTTGGGCGGATCAAACAACAGGGTGTAATCGCGCACCATGCGGCCGGTGTTCCAGTTCGCCTCAACAATCAAATCGACAAAGGGCTCCTGCACCAGGCGATCGCCGCTGACGCGCAGATAAGTGCGTCCATCAGGGCGTTTTTGCAACACCATCCGCAGACTCGGCAGCACCGGGCTGTAGTCCATGCCCGCCGACTTGAAAGCCGCCGGCATGGCGACCTGGGCTTTTAGCGTGGCTGCCTCTTCGGAGGTGATTTCTGGAATATCGATTTCAGCGCGCAACGGCTCACCTAGCGCAGAGTGCACGGTGATGCGCCCCAAAGACAGCGCCTGCGCGTTGGTTCCAGCCAAAGCCAGCAGTACCGCACAGGTCACAGCGGTGAGTTCACATCGATAAGACTTAGCAATCAATTTATTGACTCCAGTTTTCAGCCTGCTCAAAAACAGGAACGCACCCGCGCGATCATGCCCACTCAAGGCAAGCTGATGCGCCATTAAGGCATCAGACACCAGCGTCTGTTGGGAGTTGATGATTCTATAGGGTGAAACAAGACAGTCCGATGCCCAAATCATGCCCTTAGCGAAACAAAAATGACCGCACCAAACGAATTAGGGCGGACGAGCATCAAGCCTGCAACAAGATGCGCAACATACGACGCAGCGGCTCGGCAGCGCCCCACAGCAATTGGTCACCCACCGTGAACGCGCCCACGTACTCAGGCCCCATGGCCAGTTTGCGGATGCGGCCCACGGGAATGCTGAGCGTGCCCGTCACAGCGACCGGGGTCAAATCCTGGATGGTGGCCTCGCGCGTGTTGGGCACTACCTTGACCCAGGCGTTGTCGGCGGCGATGATGGCTTCAATGTCGGCCGAGGGCACATTCTTTTTGAGCTTGAAGGTGAGCGCCTGACTGTGGCAGCGCATGGCACCGACGCGCACGCAAAAGCCATCCACCGGCGTCTCGGCACTGCCAAAGGCGGCGCCCTGGCCCAAAATCTTGTTGGTCTCGGCCATGCCTTTCCACTCTTCGCGCGACAGACCCCAACCGGGCTCGTCGGAGTGCTTGCCCAGCCCCAAATCTTTGTCGATCCACGGGATCAGCGAGCCACCCAGCGGCACGGCAAAGTTGGCGGTTTCGGTGGCGCTCAGGGCGCGTTGTTTGGCAATCACCTTGCGGTCGATTTCCAGAATGGCCGATTTGGGATCGTCCAGCAGCGCCTTGACTTCGGCGTTGAGTGTGCCGAACTGCGTCAGCAACTCGCGCATGTGCTGGGCACCGCCGCCGCTGGCGGCCTGGTAGGTTTGCGTGCTCATCCACTCCACCAGACCCGCCTTGTACAGCGCGCCCACGCCCATCAGCATGCAACTCACCGTGCAATTGCCGCCAACCCAGTTGTTGCCACCTTTTTTCAGCGCGGTCTGGATGACCGGTAGGTTGACCGGGTCCAGGATGATGATGGCGTCGTCCTTCATGCGCAGCGTGGAGGCAGCGTCAATCCAGTGCCCGTTCCAGCCTGCCGCGCGCAGCTTGGGGAAGACCGCAGTGGTGTAATCACCACCCTGGGCGCTGATGACGATGTCGCATTTTTTTAGCGCATCAATGTCAAAGGCATCTTTCAGCTTGTTTTCGTTTTTGGCCCAAGACGGTGCCGCGCCGCCCGCGTTGGACGTCGAAAAAAACACCGGCTCGATCAGGGCGAAATCACCCTCGGTTTGCATGCGGTCCATCAATACCGAGCCCACCATGCCACGCCAACCGACCAAACCTACCAAGTTACCAACTTTCATCACAAACCCTTTTCAGATCAATTAAATAGTTACTCAAATGCGAGGCAAACAGGATCTGTTTGCCATGCCGTAAATTACTTCAATGCCTTGACCACCGCATCGCCCATTTCACAGGTGCCGACACGCGTGCTGCCAGCGCTGAAGATGTCGGCGGTTCGCAAGCCCTGCGCCAGCACGGCCTTGACCGCCGCTTCAATGCGGTCTGCCGCTTGCGCTTGGTTCAGGCTGAAGCGCAGCATCATGGCCGCGCTCAAAATGGTGGCCAGCGGGTTGGCAATGCCCTTGCCGGCGATGTCAGGCGCGCTGCCGTGGCTGGGCTCAAACAAACCCTGGTTATTGGCGTTCATGGACGCCGAGGGCAACATGCCGATCGAACCCGTGAGCATGGAGGCCTCGTCGCTCAGGATGTCGCCAAACAGGTTGCCGGTGACCACCACATCAAACTTCTTGGGCGCGCGCACCAGTTGCATGGCGGCGTTGTCAACATACATGTGGTCGAGCGCCACGTCAGGGTACTGCAAAGCGACCTCGGTCACGATGTCTCTCCAGAGCTGGAAGGTTTCCAGCACATTGGCTTTGTCAACGCTGGTGACGCGGCCCTCGGAACCAGCCGCCTTGCGTTTGCGCGCCGCCTGGAATGCGACGTGGGCAATGCGCTCAATTTCTGGGCGGCTGTAGCGCATGGTGTCAAAGGCTTCTTCAGCACCGGGGAAATGCCCGTCAACGGCCACGCGGCGGCCACGCGGCTGGCCAAAATAAATGTCACCGGTCAATTCGCGAATGATCAAAATATCCAGGCCCGCAATCAGCTCTGGCTTGAGGCTGGAGGACGCCACCAGTTGCTCGTAGCAAATGGCCGGGCGAAAGTTGGCAAACAGACCAAGGTGCTTGCGCAGACCCAAAATGGCTTGCTCCGGGCGCAAAGGGCGGTCGAGCGTGTCGTATTTCCAGTCGCCCACCGCGCCAAACAGCACGGCATCGGCCTCCTTGGCCAACTTCAGCGTGGACTCAGGCAATGGATGTCCGTGGGCTTCATAGGCGGCACCACCCACCAGGGCGCTTTCCATTTCAAAGCCCAGATCAAGCACTTTCAAAACCTTGACCGCCTCGGCGACAATTTCGGTACCAATCCCGTCACCGGGTAAAACTGCAATTTTCATAGTCATTATTTGATCTTCAAAGGAAACAATTTAACAAAAGCAAACGTCGTCATGGCGAACGCAGTGAAGCAATCCATGAATTCCGGGGGCATAGACTGCCACGCTTCGCTCGCAGTGACGGCGCTCCTGTTTTAGGACCGTGTGCGGTATCGAGCCTGATTCGGGGCGCTCGCAATGACGTCTGCCTTTCATCATCCGGAGCGACTGAATTGCCATAGTCGTCAGGCCAGCAGGGTGTGTGCTAACCAGGGCTTTTGCGCCAGGCGTTCGGCCTCGAAGGCCTTGATTTTGTCAGCGTGGCGCAGCGTCAGGCCGATGTCGTCGAGGCCATTGAGCAGGCAGTATTTGCGAAAGGCCTGTACCTCGAACGGCAGCTCGATACCATCGGGCTTGATCACCACCTGCCGTTCGAGGTCGATGGTCAAACTGTAGCCGGGGAATGCGGCCACCTCGTTAAAAAGCTGTGCCACCTGCGCTTCTGGCAGCACGATCGGCAACAGGCCATTCTTGAAGCTGTTGTTGAAAAAAATGTCGGCGTAGCTGGGGGCGATGATGGCGCGAAAACCAAATTGATCGAGCGCCCAGGGCGCATGCTCGCGCGAGGAACCGCAGCCGAAATTCCTGCGCGCCAGCAGGATGGAAGCACCCTGATAGCGCGGCTGGTTCAGTACAAATTCAGGGTTGGGCTTGCGGCTGGCGGGGTCTTGTCCGGGATAGCCTGCGTCGAGATAACGCCACGCGTCAAACAAATTTTGACCAAAGCCGGTCTTGCGGATCGATTTGAGGAACTGCTTAGGGATGATGGCGTCGGTGTCCACATTTTCCCGGTCCATCGGGGCCACCAGGCCCTTGTGCAAGGTAAATTTTTGCATGGTGAAGTCCTGAGGGTTAGGTTAGACAAATTTGCGCACATCGACAAAATGGCCATGAACGGCGGCTGCCGCTGCCATGGCGGGGCTCACCAGATGGGTGCGGCCACCAGCGCCCTGGCGGCCTTCGAAATTGCGATTGCTAGTGGAGGCGCAGCGCTCGCCGGGCTCAAGGCGATCGGCATTCATGGCAAGACACATTGAGCAACCCGGTTCACGCCACTCAAAACCTGCTGCCAGAAAAATCTCGTGCAGGCCCTCGCGCTCGGCCTGTGCCTTGACCAGGCCGGAGCCCGGCACCACCATCGCCAGGCGGATATTTGGCGCCACTTTGCGGCCCAGTGTTTTCACCACGGCGGCGGCTTCGCGCATGTCTTCGATACGGCTATTGGTGCAGGAACCGATAAACACTTTGTCCACGTACAAGTCGTTGAGCGCCTTGCCGGGCTCCAGTGCCATATAGGCCAGCGCGCGCTCGATGGCACCGCGCTTGTTGGCGTCCTTTTCGCGATCAGGGTCGGGCACGCGGTCATTGATACCGAGCACCATCTCGGGCGAGGTGCCCCAGGTCACTTGCGGCACCAGTTGCGCGGCGTCGATCTCAATGACGGCATCAAAGTGCGCATCGGCATCAGAATGTAGGGTTTTCCAATACGCCACTGCCTGATCCCATTCGACCGCCGCAGCGGCCTCGTTGGGCGCGCTGTAGCCAGGGGCCAGCGGGCGACCCTTGACGTACTGAATGGTTTTGTCATCCACCGCCACCAGACCGGCGCGGGCACCCGCCTCGATCGCCATGTTGCACACCGTCATGCGGCCTTCCATACTCAGGGCGCGGATGGCAGCGCCGCCAAATTCAATGGTGTAGCCGGTGCCGCCCGCAGTGCCGATCTTGCCGATGATCGCCAGCACGATGTCCTTGCCGGTGCAGCCGCGCGGCAGCACGCCGTCAACCCGGACCAACATATTTTTGGCTTTTTTGGCCAGCAGTGTCTGCGTTGCCATGACGTGTTCGACCTCGCTGGTGCCGATACCGTGCGCCAAGGCGCCAAACGCGCCATGCGTGGAGGTGTGGGAGTCGCCACAAACGACAGTCATGCCGGGCAGCGTAGCGCCATTTTCGGGGCCGATCACGTGCACGATGCCCTGGCGCTGCGACATGAACGGAAAGTAGGCAGCCGCGCCGTATTCCTTGATGTTGGCGTCGAGCGTCATCACCTGCTCTTTGCTGGTCGGGTCGGTGATGCCGTCATAGCCCAGTTCCCAGCCGGTGGTGGGCGTATTGTGGTCAGCCGTGGCCACGATCGAACTGACGCGCCAAAGCGACCGCTTGGCTTGGCGCAGGCCCTCAAAAGCCTGCGGGCTGGTGACTTCGTGCACCAGATGGCGGTCAATGTAGAGCAGTGCCGTGCCGTCTTCTTCGGTGTGGACGACGTGTTCGTCCCAGAGTTTGTCGTAAAGGGTGCGTCCCATGGTGGTTCCTAGGTGAATCGCAGATTTTAAACGGCTGACGCGCCAACTCAGACCGGGACAAAAAAGCCCGCCGGTGTTGCCAACCGGCGGGCTCAAGAGGCGCGATGTGTGTTTTAGCGTTCAGCCACGGGCACAACGTTTCGTGTGCCAGAACCAATGAACAACTGACGCGGACGACCGATTTTGTACTCGGGGTCGCTGATCATTTCGTTGAGCTGGGCAATCCAGCCGACGGTACGTGCCAGACTGAAGACACCGGTAAACAGGTTGACCGGAATCCCAATGGCGCGCTGCACGATGCCGGAGTAAAAGTCAACGTTCGGGTAGAGCTTGCGTGACACGAAGTAATCGTCTTCCAGCGCAATTTTCTCAACTTCCTTGGCCAACTTGAACAACGGGTCGTTTTCCAGACCGAGTTCCTTCAGCACCTCGTTGCAGGTTTCTTGCATCAGGGTAGCGCGCGGATCGTAGTTTTTGTAAACGCGGTGGCCGAATCCCATCAGCTTGACGCCAGAATTCTTGTCCTTGACCTGCTCCATGAAATGGCCCACCTTGGCGATGCCACCCTGACGCTGGATGTCTTCCAACATGTTCAGGCAGGCTTCATTGGCGCCACCGTGGGCAGGGCCCCACAGGCAGGCAACGCCAGCCGCAATGGCCGCAAACGGATTGGTGCCTGACGAACCGCACAGGCGCACGGTCGAGGTGGAGGCATTTTGCTCGTGGTCGGCATGCAGAATGAAGATGCGGTCGAGGGCGCGTTCCAGAACTGGATTAACCACATACTCTTCACAAGGCGTACCGAACATCATGCGCAGGAAGTTGCCCGCGTAGCTAAGGTCGTTTTGCGGGTACATGTAGGGTTGACCAATGCCGTACTTGTAAGCCATGGCAACCAAGGTGGGCATCTTGGCAATCAAACGAATGGCGGCAATCTTGCGGTGTTCAGGGTTGTTGATGTCTGTGCTGTCGTGATAGAACGCAGACAGTGCGCCAACCAGGCCAGTCAGCACAGCCATGGGGTGTGCGTCACGGCGGAAGCCACGCAGGAAGAACTGCATCTGCTCGTTAACCATGGTGTGGTTGATGATGAGCTTGTGAAAGTCCTGGCGCTCTTGCAGTTTGGGCAATTCGCCATTGAGCAGCAAATAGCAGGTGTCAAGGTAGTCGCATTGGCGGGCCAACTGCTCAATAGGGTAGCCGCGGTACAGCAATTCACCCTTGTCGCCATCGATGTAGGTGATGGCCGACTGACACGCAGCCGTGGACAAAAAGCCAGGGTCGTAAGTGAACATACCGGACTGGCCATAAAGCTTGCGTATGTCGATCACATCCGGGCCGACAGTGCCCTGGTAAACCGGCAAATCGATGCTCGGACTGCCATTGCTAAACGACAGGGTGGCTTTATTTTCAGCTAGCTTCATAGTGACCTTTCAGGTGGTTGTTTCAACATTTCCAAAACTTCGCAAACTTCGTCCCGCACCAGATTGGCATCAACTTGAGCCAATGTTTTGCGCCCAAGATGCAAATCGAGCAGGTCTGCGTCGCTTAAGTCCATTAAAGCGTTCAGACCTTGCACCTGCTTGACAGTGAGCGTGGTGGCAAACCTTTTGAAAAAACGTTCGATAAAAATATCGTTCTCAAGCAGTCCCCGGCGACAACGCCACCTGAGCTTGCTTAAAACCCGTTCGTCGATCAGTTCATCGCCTGCGTCCAGGCTCGGTGTTTGCATATCAGATCAGATGGCGCGACGCACCATGAGTTCTTTGATCTTGCCAATCGCCTTGGTCGGGTTCAAACCCTTCGGGCAAACATCGACGCAATTCATGATGGTGGTGCAGCGAAACAGTCGGTAAGGGTCTTCAAGGTTGTCCAGGCGTTCACTGGTGGCCTCGTCACGACTGTCGGCAATGAATCGGTACGCTTGCAGCAGTCCGGCGGGACCGACAAATTTGTCGGGGTTCCACCAGAACACTGGGCAACTGGTGGAGCAGCAGGCACACAAAATACACTCATAGAGACCATTGAGCTCATCGCGCTCTTCCGGGCTTTGCAGCCGTTCCTTTTCAGGTGGCCGAACCTCGTTGATGAGGTAAGGCTTGATCGAATGGTACTGCTTGAAGAACAGCGTCATATCAACAATCAGATCGCGAATCACAGGCAGGCCAGGCAGCGGCTTGAGCACAATCTTGTCGGGCAAGGTCAGCATATTGATCAGGCAGGCCAGGCCATTTTTGCCATTGATGTTCATGGCGTCCGAGCCGCAAATACCCTCGCGGCACGAGCGCCGGTACGACAGCGTCGGGTCCAAGGCCTTTAGCTTGACAAGAACGTCAAGCAGCATGCGTTCGCTGCCATCGAGCTCAATCTCAAGGGTCTGCATGTAAGGCTTGCTGTCCACGTCTGGGTTGTAGCGGTAAATTTGGAAGGTGCGTTTTGCCATATGAATTCTCCTTGACTGTTCCAGATCAGAATGTGCGGACTTTGGGGGCGATCGACTCGGCGGTCAGGGGCTTGAGCACGACCGGCTTGTAGCTCAGGCTGTTGCTAGCGCTGTCCCATAACGTGTGTTTGAGCCAATTGACATCGTCACGGCCCAGCGGGCAGGTCGGGTCGTCAGCAGGACGATCGTATTCAAGCACGCTGTGGGCACCACGGCATTCCTTGCGGGCTGCGGCAGAAACGATGGTGGACTGCGCCACTTCAATCATGTTGTCTACTTCGAGGGCTTCAATGCGATCGCTGTTGAACACCTTTGATTTGTCTTTCAGGCCCATGCTTGCCACGCGCGCACGCAAGGCTGCAATCTTTTGTACACCTTCGTCCATGCTGGCCTGCGTGCGGAAAACGCCGGCATGCAATTGCATTGCAGCGCGAATGTCATCCGCCACCACCTGCGAGTATTCACCTGAGGTGCTGTTGTCGAGTTGATTGAGACGCTCCAGGGAGCGCGTGGCAGCGTCGGCCGGCAGCGGCTTGTGGCTGCTGGTCTTTTTGGATTGCCCAATGATGTGATTGCCTGCTGCGAACCCAAACACGATGATGTCGAGCAAAGAATTGCAGCCCAGCCGGTTGGCGCCGTGAACGCTGACGCATGAACATTCACCCACCGCATACAGACCATTGACGATCTCTTGCTGGCCATTTTTTGGTGCCACAACCTGACCCGAAATACTGCTTGGGATACCACCCATTTGATAATGGTTGGTCGGCACCACAGGAATGGGTTCCTTGGTGATGTCCACATTGGCGAAGTTATGACCAATTTCCTGGACGCTTGGCAGGCGCAGTGCGATCGTGTCAGCTCCCAGGTGCGTCATGTCGAGGTTGATGTAGTCTTTTTTCGGTCCGCAGCCACGGCCTTCCTTGATTTCCTGGTCCATGCACCGCGACACAAAGTCTCGCGTGGCCAGGTCTTTATAGGCCGGCGCATAACGCTCCATGAAACGCTCACCTTCACTGTTGCGCAAAATGGCGCCCTCGCCGCGGCAGCCTTCCGTCAACAGCACACCGGCACCGTACACGCCAGTAGGGTGAAATTGCCAGAATTCCATGTCTTGCAGCGGAATGCCGGCGCGCGCCGCCATACCCAAGCCATCGCCGGTATTGATGTAAGCGTTGGTCGAGGCGGCAAAAATACGCCCGGCACCGCCGGTGGCGAGCAGCACGTTCTTGGCCTGCAGGATGTGCATTTCACCGGTTTCCATTTCCAGCGCTGTCACGCCGACCACGTCGCCTTCGGCATCGCGAATCAGGTCAAGCGCCATCCATTCAACAAAGAAATTGGTACGCGCCTTGACGTTTTGCTGGTACAGCGTGTGCAGCATGGCGTGGCCCGTGCGGTCAGCCGCGGCGCAAGCGCGTTGCACGGCCTTTTCGCCATGGTTGCTGGTGTGGCCACCAAACGGACGCTGGTAAATCGTGCCGTCGGGGTTACGGTCAAAGGGCATACCGTAGTGTTCGAGGTCGTAAACCACCTTGGGCGCTTCGCGGCACATGAACTCGATGGCGTCCTGGTCGCCGAGCCAGTCGCCGCCCTTGATGGTGTCGTAAAAGTGAAAGTCCCAGTTGTCTTCGTTCATGTTGGACAGCGAGGCGGCAATGCCGCCTTGCGCTGCCACCGTGTGCGAGCGGGTGGGGAACACCTTGGAGAGTACCGCCACATTCAGGCCGGCATTGGCCAGTTGCAGCGACGCGCTCATGCCAGAGCCACCGGCCCCGACGATGACGACGTCAAATTTACGCGTAGAAATTTTGGAAGTTGCAGTCATGATGAATTCTTGTCTTGGTTATGAAATACTGCACGCCCTGACGTAAGGCCGGGTGTGCAAAGACCTGTCGTTTTACAACAGGCTTACAAGCGCCACAGGGCTTCGATGGCACCGCCAGTGCAGGCAACCAGCCAAGCAATGGCAAACACGTGCATGACAAAACGCACGCCGTAAGGTTTGACGTAATCCTGAAAAATGTTGCGCATGCCAACCCACACGTGGTAGAGCAGGGAAAGAATGACCAGGAAGGTCAGTGACTTCATCCATTGGGGCGAAAAAATACCAGCCCAAAGCTCGTAGCCGATTGGACCTTTGCTGAAAATCAGTTGCGCCAGCACCAGCACGGTGAACAAGGCCATGATGACCGCAGTGACGCGTTGCGACAACCAATCGCGCATGCCATAGTGAGCGCCAACGACCAGGCGATGAGATCCGAAATTGACAGACATGAATAACTCCTGAATTTTTAGTAAAGACCGAAAAGCTTGGCACCCAGCACCACGGTGAGGGCAAGGGTGAGCACAATAACCGTTGCCGCCGTCTGACGACCGAAGTCTTTGGTGACGTGTTCATGGTGCGTGTCCATCCAAAGGTGGCGCAAGCCCGCGATGAAATGGTGCAGGCTGGCCCAGATGATGCCCAAAACCACCAACTTCCAGATGAACCCTGGCAAACCCAACATGCCCTCATTGAAGGCCGCCTTGAACTTGAGGAAAGAAATTTCGGAAGAGATGGAGTTGTCGAACATCCAGATGATGAAGGGCATCAGGAAAAAAAGAATGGCACCACTGACCCGGTGCATGCCAGACGCAATCGAGGCAATTGGCCATCGGTAGCTGATGAGCGATGCACCATCAATGTTGTAGAACTCTGGACGTTTTTTTGCTGTGCTAGCCGTTGTTTCAGACATACGATGCTTTCATGGTTAGTTGACGACTGGGTAACCGTTTGATCAAACAGAACTGGCAAATTCTATTGCAACGTTGCACGCGCCTGCCCTTTGGAGGCAATTGATGCAGTATTTTGGTCAATCAAATTTCTGTCTCAAGGATGGCACTCCAAACGGACTTCAAGCTGACATAACGGAAAAAATCAGCCAAGTGCGTTGAGGTAATGATGGGTATCGGTGCGGTAATAGCCGCGGCGAAGTTCCATGGGCTCATCATGGTAAGTGTAGGCAATGCGCTCAACACTCAACAGCGGCGTGCCCGGCGCGACTCTCAAGAGTTGCTCATGCAAGCTTGTGGCCGGTATGGCCCTTATTTTTTCTTCAGCGCGCACCATGCGCACATTGAATTCAGTCTCAAAAAGGGCATACATGGGACCTTGGTAGTTGGCCAATTGCTCTGCCGACAGGCCCTTGAATGGCGCTGCAGGCAACCAGATATCTTCCAAAATAATGGGGGTACCACCAAAACTAAGCACGCGTCGCACCTGCAGCACGTTATCGCCATTGCGCAATGCCAGTGCCCGGGCCACGTCAGCATTGGCACGACTGCGCTTGCATTCGATGATGTCGCGCTGCGCCGGGCCTTCACTGCCTCGGGTGCCACTGTCTGGCACCAATTTGAGAAACCGAAATTGCACTTGTTGTTCGGAATGTGTGGCGACAAAGGTGCCTTTGCCTTGCTTGCGCAAGAGCAGGTTCTCGGCGGCCAATTCATCAATCGCCTTGCGCACCGTGCCCTGGCTCACACGAAAGCGCGCCGCCAACTCTATTTCGCTGGGAATCAGCTCACCGGGTTTCCACTCGCCCGCACGCAAACTGTTCAGTATCAGGCCCTTGATTTGCTGGTAAAGCGGACTAAAGGCTGGTGTTGCCGATGCTGCTGGTACAACGGCTGCCTCAGGCGCCATTAGAACGGACTCGATGACAGGATCAGGAAAGCTTGGCATGGTGGGTTTGTCTCGGTAAGTGGCGTTGCCATATTTTTCCGAATCATATCTTATATAAGACATAAGACAAATTGACGAAGACAGGGTTTCGAGAGTACACTTCAATCGCTAAGGTTATAGCCCAGCACGGATTGCCCTAAAGCTACCGAATTTTTTTCTTAACCCTTTTGGAGATTTCACCATGAGCAAAAAGCCCGTCCGCGTTGCCGTTACCGGCGCAGCAGGTCAAATTGGTTACGCCATTTTGTTTCGCATCGCCTCCGGCGAAATGCTCGGCAAGGATCAGCCTATCGTGTTGAGCCTGCTCGAAGTCCCGGTTGAAAAAGCTCAGCAAGCCTTGCAAGGCGTGATGATGGAACTGCAAGACTGCGCCTTTCCCCTGCTCGTCGGCATGGAAGCCCATAGCGACCCCATGACCGCTTTCAAGGACGTTGATTACGCCTTGCTAATCGGCTCGCGTCCGCGTGGCCCTGGTATGGAACGTGCCGAGTTGCTGGCGGTCAATGGCGAAATCTTCATCGCCCAAGGTAAGGCGCTCAATGCCGTAGCCAGCCGTGATGTGAAGGTGCTGGTGGTGGGCAACCCGGCTAACACCAACGCCTACATCGCCATGAAGAGCGCGCCCGATCTGCCGGCCAAGAACTTCACCGCCATGCTGCGCCTGGACCACAACCGCGCGCTGAGCCAACTGGCCACCAAGACTGGCAAGGCAGTGGCTTCCATTGAAAAAATGGCGGTCTGGGGCAACCACTCGCCCACCATGTACGCCGACTACCGTTTTGCCACCATCGACGGTGCCAGCGTGAAAGACATGATCAACGATGCCGATTGGAACGCCAACACCTTTTTGCCCACCGTGGGCAAACGCGGCGCCGCCATCATTGCCGCACGTGGCGTGTCTTCGGCCGCATCGGCTGCCAATGCCGCCATCGACCACATGCACGACTGGGCCTTGGGCACCAACGGCAAGTGGGTCACCATGGGTATTGCGTCGAACGGCGACTATGGCATTCCCAAAGGCACCATGTTTGGCTTCCCTGTCACCTGTGAAGGCGGCCAGTACAAACTGGTTGAGGGTCTGCCCATTGACGCCTTCAGCCAGGAATGCATCAACAAGACCTTGAAAGAATTACAAGACGAACAGGCTGGCGTCGCCCACCTGCTGTAAGCTCAAGTTTCAAGTCAGGCTCGTGACCCACCCGCGCGACGTACTGCTCGGCCCGACGGCCGCCACACCCTTGCCGGTGTGTGATCACTATTGCGGCGCGCCCTCGCGCATGGTCAAAAGCCTGGCCCTGCAAGCCGAATTGACACAAGAGTTCGGCACCTGTGTGTTTGATGTCACGCTCGACTGCGAGGACGGCGCACCGGTTGGCGGAGAAAAAGACCATGCAGAGATGGTCGCGGAACTGGCTGAAAATGCCTGGGCTGCGAATCAAAAGTTGATGCCTAACGGCCGCGCCCGAATTGCGGCTCGGGTTCATCCGGTCGACCACCCCGCGTTTGCGCTGGATGTTGCGGCCATCATCGGGCGCTCGGCACACGCGCTCTGCCATATCATGATTCCCAAAGTGGACTCGGTCGCTGACATTGATCTTGCCCTGATCCACATCGACCAAGCTGAAAGAGCCAATGCCCTCGCCACGCCTTTGCCGCTTCACGTGCTGGTCGAGTCGCCGCTGGCAGTGCACCATGTGGCAGCCATCGCCGCGCACCCGCGTGTTGAATCGATCAGTTTTGGTCTGATGGACTTTGTCTCGGCCCATGGCGGCGCCATTCCGGCCAGCGCCATGGGCACGTCTGAAGGCAGTCTGCCCGAGGATTTGGATCAGTTCAGCCACCCGCTGGTGGTGCGTGCCAAGCTGGCTATTTCGGCAGCTTGCCACGCTTTTGGCAAAGTCGCTTCGCATTGTGTGGTCACGGAGTTCAAAAACACTGCCAAACTGGAAAAGGCAGCCCGCCATGCCAGCCGCGCGCTGGGCTTTGGCCGCATGTGGAGCATCCACCCTGATCAGATTCGACCGATCCTGGCAGCGTTTGCCCCGGACGCCGATGAAGTGACGCAGGCCAGCCGCATCGTCTGTGCCGCCCATGCCGCAGATTGGGCGCCCACATCAATCGATGGTCATTTGCACGACCGCGCCAGCTACCGTTATTTTTGGCAAGTGCTGGTGCGCGCCCACCATACTGCCAGGCTGCAAAGCCATGATCCAGCCCAGGTTTTTTTCTCGGCGTGATGATGCTGACACACCGCCAGAGTCCCTCGTCACTTTTTTACTGACCGACGCCATCGCTGTTACCACCCAGCACATTTTTTGATTTAAAAGGAGATATCCATGTTGCAAACTTACCGTGCCCATGTCGCCGAACGCGCTGCACTCGGCATTCCCGCCCTGCCCTTGACAGCCCAGCAAACCGCCGCGCTGATTGAGCTGCTGAAAAACCCGCCCAAAGGCGAAGAAGCCTTTTTGCTGGATTTGATCATCCACCGTGTGCCTGCAGGCGTGGACGATGCCGCCAAAGTCAAGGCCAGCTACCTGGCCGCCGTGGCGCACGGCACTGAAAAATGCGCGCTGATCAGCCATGAAAAAGCCACTGAACTGCTCGGCACCATGCTCGGTGGTTACAACCTGACGCCGCTGATCGACCTGCTCGACGACGCGGCAGTGGCTGGTGTTGCAGCTGAGGCCCTGAAAAAAACCCTGCTGATGTTCGACCAATTTCATGACGTCAAAGAAAAAGCCGACCAGGGCAACGCCTACGCCAAGGCCGTGCTACAGAGCTGGGCTGATGCCGAGTGGTTCACCAGCCGACCCGAAGTGCCGCAAAGCATCACCTTGTCGGTATTCAAGGTCACCGGTGAAACCAATACCGACGACCTGTCACCTGCCCCCGATGCCTGGAGCCGTCCCGACATTCCGCTGCACGCGCTGGCCATGCTCAAGAACAAGCGCGACGGCATCACTCCTGAAGAAGACGGCAAGCGCGGCCCGGTCAAGTTCATCGAAGACCTGCGCGCCCGTGGCAACCTGGTCGCCTACGTGGGTGACGTGGTCGGCACCGGCTCCAGCCGCAAATCAGCCACCAACAGCGTGCTGTGGTTCACCGGTGAAGACATTCCCTTTGTGCCCAATAAGCGCTTTGGCGGTGTTTGCCTGGGCGCCAAGATTGCGCCGATTTTCTACAACACCATGGAAGACGCCGGTGCCCTGCCGATCGAACTCGACGTCAGCCAGATGAACATGGGCGACACCATTGAACTGCGCCCCTATGACGGCAAGGCCCTGAAAGACGGCAAAGTCATCGCCGAATTCAAACTCAAGAGTGAGGTGTTGTTTGACGAGGTGCGCGCCGGCGGCCGCATTCCGTTGATCATTGGCCGCGGCCTGACCGCCAAGGCACGCGAAGCCCTGGGTCTGCCTGTTTCCACGCTGTTCCGCCTGCCGCAAAACCCCAAAGCCACGGGCAAGGGCTTCACACTGGCGCAAAAAATGGTGGGCCGCGCCTGCGGCTTGCCCGAAGGTCAGGGCGTGCTGCCCGGCACTTATTGCGAACCCAAAATGACCAGCGTCGGCTCGCAGGACACCACCGGCCCGATGACCCGCGACGAACTGAAAGACCTGGCTTGCCTGGGCTTCAGCGCCGACCTGGTGATGCAGTCGTTCTGCCACACCGCGGCATACCCCAAGCCGATCGATGTCAAGATGCACCACGAGCTGCCCGAGTTCATGAGCAACCGTGGCGGTATTCCGCTGCGTCCGGGCGACGGCATCATTCACAGCTGGCTCAACCGCATGCTCTTGCCCGATACCGTGGGCACCGGCGGCGACAGCCACACCCGCTTCCCGATCGGCATCAGCTTCCCGGCGGGCTCTGGCCTCGTCGCTTTTGCCGCAGCCACCGGCGTCATGCCGCTGGACATGCCCGAGAGCGTGCTGGTGCGCTTTAAAGGCACCATGCAGCCGGGTGTCACCCTGCGCGATCTGGTCAATGCCATTCCGCTGTACGCCATCAAGTCGGGCGAACTTACCGTGGCCAAACAGGGCAAAAAGAATGTGTTCTCCGGCCGCATCCTTGAAATTGAAGGCTTGCCGAACCTGAAGGTCGAGCAAGCGTTTGAGCTCAGCGACGCCTCTGCCGAGCGCAGCGCCGCCGGCTGCACAGTGCACCTCAACAAAGAGCCTATCCAGGAGTACCTGAACAGCAACATCGTCATGCTCAAGTGGATGATTGCCAACGGCTACGAGGATGTGCGCACCATCAAGCGTCGCATCAAGGCCATGGAAGCCTGGCTGGCGAATCCGCAACTGCTCAAGCGTGATGACGATGCCGAGTACGCCAGCGTGATCGAGATCGACCTGGCCGACATTCACGAGCCGATCGTGGCTTGCCCGAACGACCCCGACGACGTGAAAACCTTGTCTGACGTGGCCGGCACCAAGATCGAAGAAGTGTTTATCGGTTCCTGCATGACTAACATCGGCCATTTCCGCGCTGCCTCCAAATTGTTGGAAAACAAGCGTGACATTCCGGTCAAGCTATGGATGGCGCCGCCCACCAAAATGGATGCCAAACAACTCAGCGAGGAAGGTCATTACAACGTGCTCGGGTCAGCCGGTGCGCGCATCGAAATGCCGGGCTGTAGCCTGTGCATGGGCAACCAGGCCCAAGTGAAAGAAGGCGCGGTGGTGTTCTCCACCTCAACGCGCAACTTCCCGAACCGTCTTGGCAAGAACAGCAACGTGTACTTGGGCAGCGCCGAGTTGGCGGCCATTTGCTCCAAATTGGGTCGCATTCCGACCAAAGCAGAGTACATGGCCGACATGGGCGTGTTGTCAGCGGACAGCGGCAAGATCTACAAATACCTGAACTTTGACAAGGTGCAGGATTACACCGACGCAGCCGCATCCGTCAAGGAAACTGCTACCGCCTGAACCTGCTTTGCAAGAAGGCATCGGTGGTGATGCCGTCCAATAAACTAACCGCCTTGCTGCACTTGCTGCCGGGCGGTTTTTTTGGCCCGCTTTACAGCGGCGCGGCGCTGTCGCCCAAGCCCAGGGGCTTGTCCATCATCACCACGTCAAGCCAGCGCTCAAACTTCCAGCCGCAAGATTTGAGCGTGCCCACATGACTAAAACCAGCGCTACGATGAACGTTGACCGAACCCAGGTTAGCCGAGTCACCAATCACGGCAATCAGCTTGCGCACGCCGGCGCACTCAGCCTGTGTCATCAATTCGGCCAACAAGGCGCGCCCCAGGCCCTGCCCCATCGCCTTCGGCGCCAGATAAATCGAATCTTCGGCAGAATAACGGTAAGCCGGGCGTGGCTTGAACCAGTTGCAATAGGCAAAGCCCAGCACTTGTGTGCCATCAACCGCCACCAGATAGGGCAAAGCTTTGCTCAAAACATCAGCGCGGCGCTGCGCCATATCTGCTTCTGATGGCGGGTCGACTTCGAAAGTGCCCGTTCCATGCAACACATGGTGCGCATAAATGGCGGTAATTTGGGCAATGTCGCTGGATTGGCTGTGGCGAATGATGGGCATGGTGTTTGTCAACGATATAATGTGCGGCTGTCTGGCGTGTCGCATAACCGGGTGGTTATGTCGCGTGTCTCAAACGCCAGGTTAAATGCCAATTTTCGTGGAAGTCATTCCACTTCCCCAAAGGATACATCATGGTCGTCATTCGACTCGCCCGTGGCGGAGCCAAAGCTCGCCCGTTTTTCAATATTGTGGTGGCAGACAAACGCACCCGTCGCGATGGCCGCTTTATCGAGCGCCTTGGTTTTTACAACCCAATCGCCAAATCCAACGAAGAAAGCATTCGTATTGCCCAAGACCGCTTGACTTACTGGCGCAGCGTGGGCGCGCAAGCATCGCCTACCGTTGAACGCCTGATCAAGCAAGCTGCTGCCAAAGCAGCCTGATCGTTGCTAATGCTGCCCGGCCTGGAGGCTGCCGAATTACCGGTAGATGCCGTCGAAGTCGGGCGCATCCTTGATGCCTGGGGCATCAAGGGATGGTTCAAGGTTCTACCCTACAGCGCCGACCCCGAGGCGCTTTTTTCTGCCAAATCGTGGTTTCTTCTGCCCGCTGAAAAAGGCACCAAAACCTTTGCAGGCGTGGGCCAGCTGAGAATCAAGGAAGCCAAAGTCCACTCCGACACAGTCGTCGCTTGCGCGCAGGGCATTGAAGATCGCAATGCCGCCGACAGCCTGCGCGGTGCCCGCATTTTCATTGCGCGCAGCAACTTTCCTTCAGCCAAACAAGACGAGTACTACTGGGTTGACCTGATCGGGCTTGAAGTCATCAACCGCGAAGGCGTCAGCCTGGGCCATGTGCGGGAGTTGCTGAGCACTGCAGCGCAAACCGTGCTGGTGATCGACCAGGTGCAAGACGGCATAACAGTGGAATTCATGGTTCCTTTTGTGGCGGTTTACATCGATGATGTGAATTTGGACGCACGCCGCATCTTGGTGGATTGGCAAGCAGATTATTAAGAGCAAACCCCATGCGATTTGATGTGGTGACGCTGTTTCCGGAATTATTTGCGCCATTTTTGAGCACAGGCATTACCCGGCGCGCCTTCGAGTCGGGACAAGTCAATGTGCAGTTGCACAACCCGCGTGATTTCGCCCAGGGCAATTACCGTCGCGTGGATGACCGGCCCTTTGGCGGTGGCCCCGGCATGGTGATGATGACCGAACCGCTGTCGCAGTGCCTGGCAAGCATTCGTGCCGAGCGCGCTGATGACGCACCCGTGGTCCTGTTCTCCCCCATTGGCAAGCCACTCAAGCACGAAATGGTCACGCACTGGGCCGACAGCAATGGCGCGACGCTGATTTGTGGCCGCTACGAAGGCCTTGACCAGCGCTTTATTGACACCCATGTCACCGAACAAATCAGCCTGGGCGACTTTGTCCTCTCTGGCGGGGAGATTGCTGCCATGGCACTGCTCGATGCCGTGGCCCGGCTGCAACCCGGCGTGCTGGGCGACGCCGACAGCCATGCGCAAGACAGTTTCAACCCGGCGCTCGATGGCTTGCTTGATTGCCCGCATTACACCCGTCCCGAAATCTGGCAAGGACAGGCCGTGCCCGACGTGCTGCTCAGCGGCCACCATGTCAACATTGAGCGCTGGCGGCGCAGCCAGCGCCTGATGCTCAGCCAAGGCCTGCGCCCTGAATTGATCGAGCAGGCACGCCAAGCCGGTCATTTGGACGCGGCAGACGAGGCCGTTCTCTCACGCTATAATCGTGGGCTTCCCGATCCTCTGTAAGACCGCTGGCGTGCATGGCGCGCTGGCATACGTCATGGTGACGCTGGTGCTGACAAGATCATTGAAAGAACTTATGAACCTGATCCAAACCCTAGAGCAAGAAGAAATTGCTCGTCTGAACAAAACCATTCCTGAATTTGGCCCTGGCGACACCGTCGTCGTGAGCCTGAATGTGGTTGAAGGCACGCGCAAGCGTCTGCAGGCCTACGAAGGTGTGGTGATTGCCAAGCGCAATCGCGGCCTCAACAGCGGCTTTACGGTGCGTAAAATATCCAGCGGCGAAGGTGTCGAGCGCACCTTCCAGACCTACAGCCCACTGATTGCCAAGATTGAAGTCAAACGCCGCGGTGATGTGCGTCGTGCCAAGCTGTACTACCTGCGTGAGCGCAGCGGCAAGTCGGCACGTATCAAAGAAAAATTGCCAGCGCGCAAGACGGTGGTTGCCACTGCCGCTTGATAACCCGGCACGCTGCTTGAAAAAACCGCCTCAGTTTACTGTGGCGGTTTTTTTTCGACGCTTTGTCTCCGAATGTCATGACCGCGCTCATACCCGACCCGCGAACAGTGCCTGTGACGCAAGTGGACAGCCACTTGCCGGCCGTACTCCCTGCGGCGCTACGGCCCAACGCGTTGCGCGCCCGGTTTGCCGCACCACCGGTTTGGCAGGCTGAGTTTTTACGCGAGAAAATGTTCATGGCGCGCGCGCCCATGCCTGCGGCGGTGCTGCTGCCCATCGTGCAGCGCCCTGAGCCAACCGTGCTGCTCACGCTGCGCACGCTGCATTTATCGACCCATTCCGGACAGGTCGCCTTTCCCGGCGGCAAGGTGGAAGAATCAGATGCAGACGCGGTTGCGGCCGCCCTGCGCGAGGCCCACGAAGAAATTGGTCTGGCGCCGCAATTTGTGGAGGTACTGGGCCAGTTGCCGGTTTATGTCACTGGGTCGGCTTTTCACGTTACACCGGTGGTGGCCCTGATTGCACCAGAAATGGTCTTGCGCCCCAACCCGTTTGAGGTTGCCGATGTGTTCGAGGTGCCGTTGGCCTATTTGATGAATCCGGCGCACCATCGCCACCATCTGGCAACGTGGCAAGGCGTTCAACGCGAATGGTTGTCGATGCCCTACCAGGACGCGATTGCCGAGCGTTTTATCTGGGGCGCCACCGCCGGCATGTTGCGTAACTTTTACCGTTTTTTACGGGCCTGAGCGAGCCCGTGCCAGGCAGCCGCTATGATTCAAGGAATGAGCTTTATCTCTGTGCTGTTTGCCTTGTTACTCGAACAGGTGCGCCCCATGGGCCGCGGCAACGCCATCCACGCAGCCGCGCGCTCCTGGGTGCGTTTCTGCAGTCGCACGCTGGATGCCGGCAAGCCTTTGCACGGCTGGCTGGCCTGGAGCCTGGCCGTGCTTGGGCCATCCGTGCTGGCTGTGCTGATCTATGGGGCACTAGATTTTTGGGTCGGTTGGCCGCTGTCGCTGCTGTGGAGTGCGCTGGTGTTGTACGCCTCGCTTGGCTTTCGCCAATTCAGCTTTCATTTCACCGCAATCCGTAATGCCCTGGCCAACGATGACGACACACTGGCGCGCACGCTGCTGGCCCAGTGGCAACACATTGACACCCAAACCTGGTCGCACAACGAGATGATCGGCCGCGTTATCGAACTCTCTGCGCTGGCCGCCCATCGTCACGTCTTTGGGGTGCTGGCCTGGTTTTCGGTGCTGGCGGCACTTGGTTTGGGTCCCACCGGAGCGGTGCTCTACCGCCTGGCCGAATTTGTCGCTCGCTATTGGCAACACAAAAGTCAGGCCTTGCAGCAGCCTGTCAGCCAGGCACTGCAAAGCAATGCGCAGGCCGCCTGGCAGTGGATTGATACCGTACCTGCACGCTTGACGGTGCTTGGCTTCGCAGTGGTCGGTAATTTTGAGGAAGCCATTGATGGCTGGCGCCGTTACGCAGCACAGCCCGGCGCCAACAACGATGGCTTGCTCTTGGCCGCCACATCCGGTGCCATCAACATCCAACTCGCGGCAGTAAACGTTGTCAGTTCGGCCGCAACGGACGGATCAGCCTCCGCCCATGGTTTCAACCTGCGGCCACCGCCCGAACTGGCGCATCTGGCCATTTTGGTGGGTCTGGTCTGGCGCGCCGTGGTCATGTGGGTTGTTTTGTTGGCCCTCTTGACGCTGGCGAGACTCATCGCCTGAGCTCGAATTCAAATTCCGAATGGCACTCGCCAGTCATCAACCGCGATAACTTTTAAAGTGAAACCCGTCTTGAAGCTTCAATTGATCAGCCCCATCGTCGGCCAGCTGGTGCCTTATGTGCCTGGCGAGCAACCCCAAATGGCCAATCTGGTCAAGCTCAACACCAACGAAAACCCTTATCCGCCCTCGCCACGTGTGGTGGCAGCCATCCAGCAAGCGGCGCAACATGGCTTGCAGCTTTACCCCGACCCCGATGGCACAGTACTGCGCCAGGCCATAGCCAACAACTTTGGCCTAAAACCACAACAGGTGTTTTTGGGCAACGGTTCGGATGAAGTGCTGGCGCATTCTTTTTTTGCTTTTTTCCAGCAGGGCTGCCCGCTGCTGATGCCTGACATCAGCTACAGTTTTTACAAGGTCTATTGCGGCTTGTACGGCATTGCAGCACGCACCGTGCCATTGCGCGAAGGCCTGCAATTGAACGTGGCCGACTACGCCTGTGCGGCCGACCAGACGTTCGCCGGCGTGGTGATTGCAAACCCCAATGCGCCTACCGGCATCGGCCTGCCGCTGGCCGACGTCGAGGCGCTGCTGCAAATGCACCCAAGCCGGGTGGTGCTGATCGACGAGGCCTATGTGGACTTTGGCGGTCAAACGGCCATGGCCTTGATCGACCGCTACCCGAACCTGCTGGTGGTCCACACGATGTCCAAGTCACGCTCGCTGGCGGGCTTGCGTATTGGCTACGCCTGTGGCCAGGCCCACTTGATCGAGGCACTGAACCGCGTCAAGAACAGCTTCAATTCCTACCCGCTGGACCGGCTGGCGCTGGCCGGTGGTGTGGCTGCTTTTGAAGACCATGCCTATTTTGAACAAACCCGCCAGACCGTGATGAGCAGCCGCGAAGGCTTGGTGCTGGCCTTGGAAGACCTGGGCTTTGTTGTGCTTCCGTCCCAAACCAATTTTGTCTTTGCCCGTCACCCCGGTCATGCGGGCGCTGACCTGGCGACTGGGCTGCGCACTCAAGGTGTGCTGGTGCGGCATTTCAATCAACCTCGCATCGACCCGTTTTTGCGCATCAGCGTGGGCACGCCCGAACAATGTAACCAGTTGGTGACAGCCTTGGCCAAACTGGTCACCGCAACAGCCTGACTCACCTGAACTTTGCGCGTCAGACCACTCACGCAGCAAGGTGCTCTGACCCCAACCGATCAATAACGCCGCATCTGCTTGAGCTCGGCGTACAAATCCTTGTAAATCTGGTACCGATTGACACTGATACTGTCAGGCTTGTCGTCTGAATTCACCGCAGCCATGACGCCACAGCCGGGTTCATGCAAGTGGCTGCAGTTGTAAAACTTGCAGTTTTTCACATGGGGCTTGAGGTCGGGCATGTAGGCCGCCAGTTGCGCCGGGTCGATGTGGTTCAGGCCAAATTCCTGGAACCCGGGCGAATCGATCAAGGCCGTGGTCTTTGCCGCATCCACCCAGTACCAAGTGGTGCTGGTGGTGGTGTGCTTGCCGCTGCTCAGGGCTTGTGACAAAACGCCGGTTTGTACCAGTGCGCCGGGAATCAGGCAGTTGATCAAGGTGCTTTTGCCCGCGCCTGACGGCCCCAGCACCAGTGTGGTTTTGTCGGTCAAGCGCGGGCTCAGGGCGGCACGCCCCGCCGCTTCGTCGTTGAGCGACAGCGCCAGCACGTCATAGCCCATGTGGCGGTAAGGCGCCAACCAGTTCCAGGCGCGGGCAAAGGGCACGGCCAGATCACTTTTGTTGAGCGCAATGATTGGCGTGATGTGCTGCTCTTCGGCGGCGATCAGGGCGCGCGACAACTGGCTGCTGGAAAATTCGGGTTCGGCGGCAATCAAAATCAGCACCTGGTCGAGGTTGGCGGCGAACATCTTGGTTCGCACATCGTCCTGGCGATAAAACAGGTTGCGCCGTGGCTCAATTTTTTCAATCGTGCCCTCGTCCTGCGAGGGCAGCCACAACACCCTGTCCCCCACCACGCCCTGGCTCTTTTTACCGCGCGAATGGCAAATCAGGCGCTCGCCCGCATCGTTCTCAACCAAAAAGTGGCGCCCGTAGTTGGCCACGATCAGGCCGGGGACACGTTGCACTCCGATCATGAACAAGTCACATCGGCGTTGATTCGGCAGCACCCGGCAGCGCGTCCACGGCAGCGGCACAGTCAAAATCGGCCTGAGAGAGCCCAGCCACATCATGCGTGTTGTAGCGCACCACGCAGCGGTCAAACTGCACAACCAACTCGGGGTGATGGTTACGCGCCTGAGCCAGCCAGGCCACGGCGTTGACAAACAGCAAAGTGTGGGCGTAATCAGCAAAACGGTAGGTTTTTTCAATCACCACTGCGGCGCCATCGCCGTCCAGTCGCCAGCCCTCCAGCTTGACCAGTTTGGTCACAATTTCAGTCGCTGTGAAGGCCCGTATTGGTTTGGCTAAAGGCATATTGAACTCAAAAAATCAAAGCGCCACCGAGGCGACACCCTGCATGCGCGCCAGTCGCTCTGTAGCACCGGGGTGCGAGTAATAAAAGCGCACGTAGAGCGGGTCAGGCGTCAGCGTGCTAGCGTTGTCCTCGTAGAGTTTGAGCAGCGCGGTGGATAAATCTTGCACACTGGTTTGCTTGACGGCATAAGCGTCCGCCTCGAATTCATGCTTGCGCGACAACTGGGCGAAAGCAGGGGCGATGAAGAAGCTAAACGCCGGCATGGCCAGCATGAACAGCAGCAAGGCGAGCGCGTCGTTGGCAGATGCCACGTTGGGCAGAACCCCCAGGCCGGTGTAAAACCAGACCTGCTGGGTCAAATAACCCAGCAGCGCAAAACCGGCCAAGCTCAGGGCAAACATCGAGACAATGCGTTTGATGATGTGTTTGTGTTTGAAGTGCCCCAGTTCATGCGCCAGCACCGCGTCCACTTCGGGCGCACTGAGTTTGGCCAGTAGCGTGTCGTAAAAAACCACCCGCTTGGCGGCGCCAAAACCGGTGAAATAGGCATTGGCATGGGCGCTGCGCTTGCTGCCGTCCATAACAAACAGGCCTTTGGCAGAGAAGCCGCAACGCTGCATCAAGGCGGTCACCCGGGCTTTCAGGGTTTCGTCTTCAAGTGGCTGAAATTTGTTGAACAAGGGCGCGATCAGGGTCGGGTAAATCACCAGCAAAAGAAGGTTGAACCCCATCCAGAACAGCCAGGCCCACAACCACCACAGGCTGCCAGTGGCCGCCATCATCCACAAAAGCAAGGCGGCAATGGGTAGGCCGATCAGGGCGCCGATCAGACTGGTTTTAAGCAGGTCGGCCAACCACAGTTTGAGCGTCATTTTGTTGAACCCAAAGCGCTGTTCCAGCACAAAGGTCTGGTACCACGACAGCGGCAAATCAATTGCGCCACTCAGCACCACGAAAGCCGCCAGCAAGGCCAATTGTTGGGTCATGCCATGACCCATCCACTGCGCCAGCGTCTGGTTCAGTGCAGAGAGCCCACCGAGCAGGGTCCAGCCCAGCAGCACGGCCGCGCCCAAGGCCATTTCAAGCAGTCCGAGGCGCGCTTTGGCCAGCGTGTAATCGGCTGCTTTTTGATGGGCCGCCAGGGAAATGGTGCCCGCAAAGGCCGAAGGAACCGCCTCGCGGTGCTGTGCCACGTGGCGAATCTGGCGCGAACTCAGCCAGAGCCTGAGCAACAACCCCAAGCCCAGAGCAGCAGCAAACAACGCGGTCAATCCGAGTGAAGCAGTAGATAGCATGTCAGTCATGGACGCGGAGTTTAGGGCATCGGTGACAATTGAGGCTATGCACAATGCCAACACCCCCACTGAATCTGCACCCCTGGCGAAATCGGACCTCAACCTGGTCTGGCTGGATTGCGAGATGACGGGCTTGAACCCGGAGCGGGAGCGCATCATTGAAATTGCGGTCATCGTCACCGACGCCCACTTGACCCGGCGCGTTGAAGGCCCGGTGTTGGTGATCCACCAAGGCGACGACCTGATCGGCAAAATGGACAAGTGGAACACCAGCACGCACGGCAAAAGCGGACTGACCGACAAGGTCAAGGCCTCCACCCTGACGGAAGAGGAAGCCGAAAACATACTGCTCCAATTTCTGGCGGCTTACATACCCAAGGGCAGTGTCCCCCTGTGCGGCAACAGCATCAGCCAGGACCGACGCTTTCTGGCCAGGTACATGCCCAAGCTGGAAGCTTTTTTTCACTATCGCAACCTCGACGTGAGCACGCTCAAGGAACTCTCCAAACGCTGGGCGCCTGGGGTGTACAAGAGTTTCAAAAAGAAACAACGCCACACCGCGTTGGCCGACGTGCATGAGTCCATTGACGAGCTGGAACACTACCGCACGCACTTTTTAAAATTACCCGACTGATCTCGTTGGCCAAGGCGCGCCGCTGACTGGACACCCATGGAAACAGTGGGTGCTGGTGTCATAGAAGTTCGGATACGCATCAAAAAGGCTTGCAGGCTACTTTAGGTTGCCGAAGTTTCTATGACCATTTGCATTGGATCGACACACAAGGTACTCAACAGGGCATGTCAACTTTTGTGGTGCCAATGGCTGATCTCTTGGACCAAACCGAAGCTCAAGCTTTCGGAAGACATCACGGCCGCCCGGGAGGTAGCCAGGTTTGCAACGTGACGTCTCGGTTCACTTACGTGTGCACTTGCGCGCGCGGCAGGCTGCGAAAAAATTGGCACAAGCTGTCGTTTTGGTCATCGCGCTGCTTGCGTTGTCCGGCGGTCAGTTCAATCGCTGTGACCCACTCGGGGTGAGCGCGCGCTGGTTTGACCGCATCCAGCAGATGTTGGGCGTCTTGGTCAGAAAAAATGATGGGGCTTGGTGCTCGCAGCAAAAACTGGTCTGCATGACCGCGTTTTTCAAGCGCCATCAACATGCTCAGATGTTGCCCCGCCAGCATGGTTTTCGATTACTTGCGGATGACAAAAAATTCAACTCGCCAAGCTGCCGTCTGCGCATTTGAGAGAGAACAAATTTACCGTGGTGGCAATGCAGGCGTCGCCGCTGGCCGACTTGCACACCACCGCCCGCGCATTTCGCTTACATCAGACAGAATTGGTGCGCTATCCCCCAGGGTCCTTGTTGTCGCCACGTACGCCCGCCAGCAGGCACCCATGCACTTCGCGCAGCAGGCGCAAGGAAAGGGGCAGCGTGCTTAACCTGCCCATGCCGTAATTCATGGCGTGGACGTAATTGACCACCTCACCAATCGCCTTTGTGCGAATGCCTGAGTCATTGGCCTCCTGTTCCAAAACTTCATCAAACGTGCATTGAATACCTTCAATCTGGGAGCTCAGCACAGCTTCGTGCTTGACGTACAACGCCACGAACAAGTCAGGATTAGGCAGTATGGCAGCAATGCCAGACAACTGCCCCAATGCCAAGTCTGCTTGCGATAGCAGCGCAATCATCTCTGCATCAAACGCGATAGGCGGTGTCGGCGGTACGTTTGCGGGTACGAACGACAAGTAGCCCGAGCCCTGCTGAACCGTTTTACCCGCTCTTGAATTGCAGGGAATCATGATAAAACACTTCCAACCTCTTAACGATGCCGCCATGTGTCCGCAGATCAGTTGACTCTCACGCACCAGTCGACCCTCCCTCCCCACGAAAAGCTTTAACCAAATGCGTCTGCCGTCTGGACACCAGCAATGCGTTGAATTGGATTCACCCCTTTGAAAATTTAATAACAAATCCCCCCATTTGGGGGATATACGTTGTCTATGAATGCCCGTAGGATGAACGTCATCGCTTCCAGAAAGAGAACGCCATGGCGGGTCAAAAAACCAACTCGATTAAAAGTGTCACGCTCAGGTGGCACCGAAAGATCAGCACGGCATGGTCTGTAAAGCAAGATGGGATGACCTTGATCGAACTGGTTGTGGTGCTTGGAATTTTGGGCATATTAGCCAGCCTGGCGATTCCGTCTTTTCAAGCATTTCAGGAGCGCCATCGCCTTCAGGGCCATGCAATGGAGCTTGTCACAGACCTTCACTATGTTCGAAGTGAATCGGTAGCAAGAAACAAAGGGCTCCGCATCAGCTTTTACGCCGATTCCGGAGGAACTTGCTATTTAATTCATACTGGAAATGCTGCAGCCTGCACGTGCAGCAGCAACGGCTCCGCACAGTGCAGCGACCCCACTAATTCCATCCAAAAAAGCGTCGGACTGGCCACTGCACTTGGCGTCAAGTTGCAATCCAATGTGGCCTCCATGCTATTTGACCCCAGTCGCGGCACAACCTCGCCAGCTGGGTCGATCACCGTCATTGGTCAAAGCGGGAATTCGATTCGCCAGGTGGTCAACATCATGGGTCGCACACGAACTTGCTCACCCCAAGGCACTGTCAGCGGCTATAGAGTTTGCTGATTCGGCCACATCGGCCAGACGCGGAAGCTTGTGAAAGTCGCTCTATCCAATAAACGGCGGAACCAGGCCGACTGACGGTGCGTATTGGCCGATCTGTTTCAGGATGTGCACTGCAAAATATGACATATGACCTACCTGACTTCTATTCAAAATCATCACCGCTCTGTAAAGATCAATGGCTTTACCTTGATCGAAGTGATGATCGTTGTTGTGATTGTTGCCATATTGGCCAGCATCGCCTACCCGAGCTACTTGTCACAAATTCGGAAAAGTCGCCGATCCGATGCAGTGCAGGCTTTGCTGCAAGTACAACAGGCGCAGGAACGTTGGAGAGCCAACAACGCGACCTACTCGACTGCATTAGCCAATACAGCGGTGGCACCGGCGCTGCCAAACGGCCTTGGTGTTTCGACGACAACATCCGGCGGCTATTACACACTGGCCGTCAGTTCCAACTCGGCCACTGGTTACGCTGCGACCGCGACCGCAGTCAGTGGCACAAGCCAAGCAAGCGACACGAATTGCACCACACTGACCGTAACAGTTACCAACGGATCGGTGGCGAACACACCGACGGCTTGCTGGCTCAAATAATGCTCAAAAGTCGCGGTTTTGCCTTGATCAAGTCAATGACGGTAATCTCTATCTTGGCTATCTTATTGGTCATTACCGCCCCCTCTTTCTCAGATTTTCTAGCCAAAAAAAGGGTTGCAGGGGTACTCACAGAATTAGCGACAGACTTGCAGTTTGCACACAACAAAGCCGTGAAGCGAAAGTCAAATGTGCACGTGACCTTTGGAACTGGCTGGTACCTGATTCATACGGTTGGCAGCACTGCGAAGAGTTGCACGCAGGTTCTCGATACCGGATCAACAGCCAGTTTCAGCCCTAACCACTCCCTGACCCATCTCATGTTTGACAACGTGCGTGCCATGGCGAGTTGGGATGGAACAAGCGAAGCCTCAGGGTCTTTTGATATCAATAGCAGTATCGGTGCCTGGCAGTTACGCGCGTCGATTACGCCCATGGGTCGAACGCACACCTGTAGCCACAGCGGTTCCGTCGGTGGCTATTTTTCAACTTCATGCTAGCTCAATCATGCAGCCCACTTCCTTTTTGAGACACCAGCGCGGCTTGTCGATCGTCGAGCTACTCGTCGGCGTGGCCGTAGGCTTGTTTATCCTCACCGGTGCTTTGCAACTCTTTGCCAGCTACGTCAACAGTAACCGGCAACTGTTACTTGAAACTCGCGTCAATCAGGATTTGCGAGTGGCTGCTGATCTTGTCGCCAGGGATGTGCGCCGAGCTGCTTACTGGGATAACTCAACTGCCGGCGTGGTGACCACCAATGACCATCCAGTGGCAGCAATTTCGCCCTATGCATCAGTTGAGCCAACCGGTACAGCCGCGACCACAAGCACCTCTTATAGCTACGCAGATGGCGTAGAACATTTCGGCTTCAAACTGACTTCAGGCGTGCTGCAATACCTCCAAGGCAGTACCAACTGGCAGGCGATCACCGACAACAACACTTTAACTATCAACAACTTTGTTGTCACACCAGTACAGCGATGCATGCCATTGCAGCAATACTGCACAGGTGGTAGCAGCAACACCTGCGCTGGTTGCGCGCTGGATGCAACAACCGGTTGCCCGAGTTCGGCTTGCGCCACATGTCCATTCATCAGCATACGCAGCTTTGACATCGTATTACAGGGAACCTCCACAACTGACGCTTCGGTCATTCGAAGCCTTCAGGAGACAGTACGCATTCGCAACGATGAACTTCTAGGCACATGTCCATGAAGAAATTCGCGCCTTCACGCAGCAACATGAGAACACCGAAGCAACAACGTGGCGTCGGGACCTTGGTCATTTCGCTGATCTTGCTGATCAGCATGACGCTTATCGCCTTCTTTGCCAACAAAAGTCTGCTGTTCGAGCAGAAAACCTCTGCAAACCAAATGCGCTCGACCACGGCCTTCGAAGCTGCCGAAGCGGGCCTCGAATGGGCAACCTCAATGCTTAACGATGTGCGATACATCGATACAAATTGCACCACGGTCGGCACAAATACCCAGTCATTTCGCTCTAAGTACCTGCCCTACAGCGCCGCAGCAGGTTTCGCACCAGTGTCAACTGCGTTCCCTGGTTGCAGCATGAGTGACGCGTCGGGCTCCCCAATGCTTAGCTGCGCTTGTCCTGCATCAGGCACAAGCCTCGCTTCAAGTAACAACCCATCATTCACAGTCGAGTTCAAGCCCGTCAATTCGACCACCTTGCCTGGCACCACCCCCGATAAAGAGAGCGTACTGGTCACCGCCTATGGCTGCACCTCGGCAGTCGCACCATGCGTTCCACACCTCTTGGCACCTACCGAAGCGGACGCCTTTCAGAGCGTCAGCGTGATCCTGAAACTTCGTCCAGCGCTCAGATCAGTGCCGGCTTCGGCAGTAACCACCGGTGGCTCACTGCAGTTGACCAGTGCAGCGAGCAGCATCAGCAATACGGACGGTGATGCCAACGGCACGCTTGTCAATGCTGGCGGCGGGATTAATTCCGTTGCAGTCGCCGGTTGCACGGGGAGCTTCAAAGACTTTAAAACCACGTCCACCCTGCCTGGAACACCGTGGCAAAACTCAATGATTGCAAATGACACGTCACTCAGTGCGCTCAGCGCCAATTCTGATGCAATGTTTAACAGCTACTTCGGCACAACTATCGCGCAGTTCAAAGCTAGCACATCGACCAAGACCCTGACAAACTGCGGTACCGTGGAAAATGACTATGACACCGCATTTAAACAAGGCTATCGCGCTTTTCAAACAACTTGTTATTTCCAGACAAACAAAGACCTTGGCACCGTCGCAAGTCCAATCATTTTTGTAACGACAAACGGACTCAAATTCAATGGTGGTGCCGACATCTATGGGTTGATCTATGGCGACCAGGCGACGTGGGACGAAGTGGGTGCCGGGAATGGTTCCATCAACGGTGCACTCATCGTTCGCGGCAACTATTGTGCAAATGCGAACGCAGACTACAACTACCGGGGCGACCTCTTGAAGAATATTCGGGGGCTCACGGGAACGATGGCGCGTATTCCGGGCAGTTGGAAAGACTTTTAGTCTTGAGTACCCCTATGGCCGAAAGAAAACCATGAAAATATTTATTCGTAAATCTCAACATGGATTCGCCCTGATTGAGGCTTTGGTCGCCTTGCTGGTGATGAGCTTTGGCATGCTGGCAGTAGCCGGGTTTCAAATCAATTTGTCCCTGAACTCAGATGTCGCAAAACAGCGCACCGAAGCAACCCGACTGGCCCAGCAAAAAATGGAACAGTTGCGTACCTTCGACAACCTGACCACGTATGCCAACATCATGGTAAGCAGCACATCGGCCACAGAAGAAACCATTACAAGCAGCACATCCAACACGATTTTTACGCGCTCCTGGCAAATGACGACCGCCAACACCCCCGATATGGGACGATCAATTTACGTGACAGTTGCCTGGACCGACCGGTCAGGCACGGCAGAACGAGTGCGGCTGTTTTCCCACATATCGGCCACAGACCCAGCTTTGAATGGCAGCCTCTTCTTCCCGCTGCCCGATGGGACGATTCTCAGGCGTCCCAAGAATCGCAACATAGACATTCCGATTCCAGCGATATCGATCAGCAGAACGGACAAAAGTTATATTGAATGGCCAACAGGCGACACCCACAACCCAAGCTACTTGGTGTTCAGCGATGCCAGCGGTGACATTGTGCAGAAGTGCTCGACCTTGCCGACAGCAGATAATCTGGACACCAACGCGTGCATACGCTTCGATGGCTATCTGCTGTCAGGCTACATCACTGGCGGCGCGAGCCAAGTTGACATGGTCACCAGAATTCAGGTGCCATTTGAGAGTCAACAATATGTCAGTGGAACACCTGAGTGCTCCGTGACCAGTGCATTCGATCAGACTACCGGTGCTGCGATTTCAGACACCAAATCTTATATTTGCCTGATTCAGCCCACCGATCACGACACAAACGCCAACACTGCCCGCGTGTGGAGCGGGCGAGTTGATCTGGAAGGTGAGACGAATACAAGCCTGGCTGGCACCTACACCTGTCGCTTCTCGACCAATGCCAATACATCTGACAACGATGATCATCCAGCCGTTTATTCACTGGTTGATAAATCATTGGATAACCAGAATTTTTACATCACCAGCAACATCGACGATTGTTCAGCAGCGCCCAGGTTTTGGCATCGTACCAACAGCGGCACTTTCTAATTAAGCGCTCCACAAACCCCAGACTTGTTACCTGAATCGAAAGTCGACAGAAATCTCAAAACCTGACACCAAGCGCGCACCCACGCAGCCCGGCAAGTTCATCGCCTTGCGCTTGAGCGAGCCCCTACACCCAGTGTCGCCCACGCCCACGATTTGCACCTTGGTGTACCGCGAACCCATTGACTTCAGAAAAGACCGCGATGGTTGGCAGCACATTGCGGTAGTCAGCGGCGACCAGGTTCTTCCAGATGGCGATGGCCGAATGAGGGTTAACCCTGCGCAGGGCTTCGCGTGCTGCGCGCCAGCCCAACAAGTTACGCAAGTGGGGTGCCGCTCCCCGACAGCTGGACGTGGCGTTTCTCTGCGTCATCGGCTGCGATCGTTTCGGGCTGCATGGACTGGGTTGGCTGCTAAATTTTGCAGGAAAAACTGGCACAAGCTGTCGCTCTGGTCATCGCGCTGCTTGCGTTGCCCGGCGGTCAGTTCAACCGCTGAGGCCCACTCGGGGTGAGCGCGCGCTGACTTGACGGCTGCCAGCAGAGGCCGGGCTTCTTTTTCAGAAAAAATGATGGGGCTTGGGGCCCGCAGCAAAAACTGGTCTGCGTGTCCTCGTTTTTCAAGCGCCATCAACATGCTCAGATGCTGCCCCGCAAGCAGCAACAAGGCACTGTCATTCAAACTCAATTCAAGCTTGCCACGTAACTTGTTGAGAAGCTTTTTCCCGACGCGCCCTTGGCTAAGAAACCCGCCGATGGCCGCACCAGTCGTGACGCCTGCGCCCAGCGACACGCCTGCCACAGCAACATCTGCCGCCAACCCAAATGCCATGCCCACCATGGAGCCAATGCCAAGACGTTTTCCGGCTTGCTTCAACATTTCAGGATTGAAGAGGTCTGAGTTCCAGCGCTCAGCGAGTTCCGGCAACATCGCGGTTTCTGCGCTGTCGAGCGCAAAGCCATGCAGTTCAAGCATTGAGGCAAATCCCTGCCGACTACGCTCTGCAACCTCGGCTTGAAACAATCGGATGCGCTTTGCCCTGGCAGCCTCCTCAGAGACGACCTCTGCGTCCAGCGTTTCACGATAAGACGCCAAACTCAAGATCAAATCACCCACCAAACGCAAGCCCGACGTGTGCCGTTCCTGGCGCTCGCGGGCAAGGTACGCCGTCAGGTCTTGCAATTGTCCACGCCGTTCAGGCAGCAAACCGCCGAGGTCGCTGTACAGGTTTTTCTCGGCATCGTGCATGGGCGCCACAGTTTGAAACCGGACACGCGCATGCAGGCCGTGGGTGGCAAACATGGCCAGCCACGCGGGCTCCTGGCTGTCTGAATTGCCCACGTAGTTCAGCACGGGCAGGATCGGTTTGGCACACCACTTCAAAATTTCAATCTCATCGGAAAATTTAGGCAGTGGCGTTTCCCGTGTGTCGATCACGAGCAGGGCAGCGTCCACGTTTTTCATGCAGCGCAGCACTTTGGCCTCCTGCTCAAAATCACCCAGTGCACGCGGACCCGCCAAGAAAGCATCGATTTTTTGCGCGACGGGGTAGCAAGCATCCATGGCTTGCAGGTGCTCCAACAACGCCGGTGCATCCTCAAGGCCAGGCGTGTCGAGAAAACGAACGACCGCAACGCCATCGACGTTCAACGGTATCGCGTTGACGTCGCGCGTGGTGCCAGGCCGGTCTGACACTTCGCCAAAGTCATTGCGCCGCGTCAACGTGCGCAGTAATGACGTTTTGCCCGCATTGGTATGGCCGACCACGGCCAGTTCAATTGCCTTGGTCATGGTCCTCCTTCGCCCATTGGGCCGCTGCGTCAGGGCTGTTGTTGAACACCTGGTCCAGACCCAAGGGCGGCAGCCAATCCAGCCAGCGCTTGACAGACGACGAGGCGTCTTCAGCGCTGCTCGTCCAGAGCAACACCGCAGTGGCGCCTGCGAAGGTGGCTGCCTCACGGATAAAGCGTTCCGTCGCGCGGTCCGGGCTGGCGGCGCTGTTGCAAACGACGATCAGGCGTTTGGGGCTGGTCAATTGCAACTGCGCCAGGGTGGCACGTTTGCTGGCTGCGGAGCCATCTGTTTTTTTCATCAATCGATTGCCAGCCGCCCACAAGGGAGGCCAGGCTAAATTTTGCGGTAATTCGAAGCCGATGACAGCCCACCCCGAATGTGCTTGCGAACCTGGCATCACGGGGGCAGACTTTTGCGGTGCGGCGTGCTCGGTGTCTATGACTTCTGGGGCATTGAGCGATTCAAAGCGTTGCATGAGTTTTCGGATGTACGGGTCCTGGGTGTCAACCCGCAGGTGCCGCAATGTGCGCCAGAACATCGTGGCACTGATGACGCCAACCAAAGCGCGCAGTCCCAGTCCGTAGATTAAGGTGCAAGCGATCAGCCAAAGCGCCCATCCTTTGTGGTCGCCCTCGCCAATCAGCACATTGGCAACATCCGGCGTGGCAAAGCCAATAAGCCTGGGCAGACTACCCGAAATCTGCGCGAATTTTGCGAGCGCCTCCGGGCTGAGAATGGTGGTTTCCCAGGTCAATCGAAAGGCAAAGAAAGAGAAGGCGGAAAACAAGCCGATCAATGTCAACACAAACGCCAGCGCCCATATGGCATGCATCATGGTGCCGAACGCCCAACTCAACAATCTGCGTTGCTGCCCGAGTACAGACAGCCCGGCGTCGAGCAACAGCCGGCTCGATCTGCGCTTGAAGCCGGGTAGCTGCGTACTGGCGCTCAAAATCCACCGGGGTAAGCCACCACTGTCAGCGCCAAAAGTCAAGGCAATGAGCCAGAGGGCGAGGCTCACGAAGTGCGGCCCCAACACGGCAGCCAGCGCCCCCAAGGCGTTGATGCTGCGGTCGCCGCCGATGACTGCGCCCACCAAGCCATAGGACAAAAAGGCGACCAACACAGCGCCGACAAAGCTCACCCACAGCAACCAGCCGCGCCAGTGCGCGAGTTCCTGGTCCAGGTCAACCTGGGGCGCCAACAGCACGGCACGTCTGAACAAGCGATCCTGGGGGCGACTGAACTGGGCATGCGCCTCGCGCATGGCCATTACGTCATCCAGCGGCTGTTCCTTTTCTGCCAACTGCACGGCGCACAGCAGAAGCAAACCTTCAAAGGTGCCGGGTAGAGCGGGTGGCGAAGTGGGCATGGTGGACATGGTGGGCGGCCATTGTAGGAGGCACCCCTACCACATCACCCAGTATGCGGATTCGAACCGGCACCCAAGGCTCGGTCTCGTCGGCACACAAAAAAAGGACTTGGCACTGCTGCAAAGTCCTTGGTATTTCTGTTTCTCCTGGTGGGCGGTGCAGGTTTCGAACCTGCGACCCCCACAGTGTGAATGTGGTGCTCTACCCCTGAGCTAACCGCCCTCGTCCCCATCAGGAAAGAGGCAGATTATGTCACAGATTCTGGTGTTTTCTGCTCTGCGGTGCGCCAGATGGTCTTGGCTTTGCTTGACTTGTCAATTTGGGCCAACACGTCTTCATGCGCGGCAATTTCCTGCGCGCTGGCGCTGATCACCGGCAGCACGAACTGGCTCAAATCCAGCGCGCTGACACGGTCACCGTTGGCGTCGGTGGTGGGCCCCTCGTCCATCAGCAGGGTGTTTTGCCCACGCGTGAGGTTGATGTACATGTCGGCCAGCAGCTCGGCGTCGAGCAGCGCGCCGTGCAGCGCGCGGCCCGAGTTGTCCACCTCCAGGCGGTCGCACAGGGCGTCGAGCGAGTTGCGCTTGCCCGGAAAAATCTCTTTGGCCATGACCAGCGTGTCGGTGATGCTGGCCACTACCTCCTTGATTGGCGGCTGTTTGAGAAGCGCCAGTTCCATGTTCAAAAAGCCCAGGTCAAACGGCGCGTTGTGGATGACCACATGCGCGTCTTTCAGGTAGTCGAGCAAGTCCTGGGCTACCTCAGCGAACTTTGGCTTGTCCTTGAGAAATTCGCTGGTGATGCCGTGCACCTTGAGCGCTTCTTCGTGGCTGTCACGGCCCGGGTTGACGTAAATGTGGCGGTTGTTGCCAGTGAGCTTGCGGTGCAGCATTTCAACGCAGCCGATCTCGATGATGCGGTCGCCGTTGTCAGCCGACAGGCCCGTAGTTTCGGTGTCAAGAAAGATTTGGCGCATGTAGTCCCTTTATCAGTTGGTGACAGAGCTAAATATCTGTCGCGCAAAGTATCAATGGTTCTCTTTGGCGTGGTTGATGGAGTACTTGGGGATTTCTATGGTCAGGTTTTTCTGCGCCAGAATGGCCTGGCAGCTCAGGCGCGAGTTGGGTTGCAGGCCCCAGGCCTGGTCCAGCAGATCGTCCTCGTCTTCATCAGACGACGCCAATGACTCGAAGCCTTCACGCACGATGACGTGGCAGGTGGTGCAGGCGCAGCTCATTTCGCAGGCGTGCTCGATGTTGATGTGGTGCTCCAGCAGGGCTTCGCAGATGGAAGTGCCGGCCGGGGCAGACACCTCGGCGCCCTGCGGGCAGTATTCGGCGTGGGGCAAGATTTTGATTATGGGCATAATTAATTGGTTGGGGTCAGAGCACGTTTGTTGCGCAAAGTGGTCTGACCCACAAGGTATTTAGATTGTTGCAATGTTTTTACCGGCCAGGGCTTGTCGGATGCCGCGGTTCATGCGAAGCGCGGCAAAGGCTTCGGTGCCCTTGGCCAGCGCCAGCGTGATGGCTTCGATAGCCTTGGCGTCATCCAGCGTGCGGGCGGCCTGCACGGCCTGCATCAGGCGGTCGATGTCGGTGCGCTGGGCGTCGTCGAGCAGGTCGCCATCGGCAGCCAGCGCACTCACAGTGGCCAGAACCATGCGGTCGGCGTCCACTCGCGCCTCGGTCACAGCACGGGCCTGCATGTCGGCCTCGGCGGTGTTGAAGCTATCAGCCAGCATACGGGCGATCTGCTCGTCGCCCAGACCGTAAGACGGTTTGACGGCAATTTGCGCTTCCACGCCACTGCCCTGCTCGCGCGCCGACACGCTCAACAGGCCATCAGCATCGACGGTAAAGGTGACGCGGATGCGCGCGGCACCGGCAGCCATGGGTGGAATGCCGCGCAACTCAAAACGCGCCAGGCTGCGGCAGTCGGCCACCAGGTCGCGCTCGCCCTGCACCACATGCAGCGCCAGCGCGGTCTGGCCGTCGATGTAGGTGGTGAAGTCTTGCGCCTTGGCCGTGGGTATGGTTTCGTTGCGCAGCACGATGCGCTCGGCCAGCCCGCCCATGGTCTCGATGCCAAGCGAGAGCGGAATCACATCGAGCAGCAGCAGGTCGCCACCCGGGTTGTTGCCAGCCAACTGGTTCGCCTGAATGGCTGCACCCAGCGCCACCACCTCGTCGGGGTTGAGGTTGGTCAGCGGCGGCTGACCAAAAAATTGCGCCACGGCATTTTGGATTTGCGGCATGCGGGTGGAGCCACCGACCATCACCACGCCCTTGATCTCATCTGCCGCCAGTTTGGCGTCGCGCAGCGCCTTGCGCACGGCTTGCAGCGTGCGCGCGGTGAGCGACTGGGTGGTGGCTTCGAAGTCAGTGCGCTTGACGTCAAAGTTGATTTGGGCCTCTGACAATGGCGCGAAAAAGGTGGCTGACTCGGCATCTGTCAAAGCCTCCTTGCATGCGCGTGCGGCCGCTTTGAGCGCTGCTTTGTCGGTAGCGTTGACAACGACCGTGCCGGTTTGCGCCAGCACCCAGTCGGTGAGCGCATGGTCGTAGTCGTCGCCGCCCAACGCCGAGTCTCCGCCGGTGGCCACCACCTCAAACACGCCCTGGGTGAGCTTGAGGATGGAAATATCAAAGGTGCCGCCGCCCAGGTCGTAAATGGCGTAAGTGCCTTCGCTGGCGTTGTCCAGGCCGTAGGCGATGGCCGCGGCGGTGGGCTCGTTGATCAGGCGCAGCACATTCAGGCCGGCCAGTTGCGCCGCGTCCTTGGTGGCCTGGCGCTGGGCGTCGTCGAAGTAGGCCGGCACCGTGATGACCGCGCCAAACAGGTCAGCGTTGAACGTGTCTTCGGCGCGGTAGCGCAGCGTGGCCAAGATTTCGGCGCTCACCTCCACCGGCGACTTCTCGCCCTGCACCGTCTGGATGCCCAGCATGCCAGGGTGATCGACAAATTGGTAGGGCAACTTGGCAGCCAGCGCCACGTCTTTCAGGCTTCGGCCCATGAAGCGCTTGACCGAGGCGACCGTGTTCTCGGGGTCGCCCACGCCGCCAGCCACGGCGTCATCGCCAATCTGGCGGCCGCCACCTTCAAGGTAGCGCACCACCGACGGCAAAATCACCCTGCCTTGAGCATCGGGCAGACATTCGGACACGCCATTACGCACGCTGGCCACCAGCGAATGCGTGGTGCCCAGGTCGATGCCGATGGCAATGCGCCGCTCGTGCGGGTTGGGCGTTTGCCCGGGTTCGGAGATTTGGAGTAAAGCCATGATCGATGGGGTAAATTTGGATGGCGGATCAAGTCCGCAACGGCAGCCAGATTTTCGATGATTAAATTTCTAATTTGTCCAAGCGTTCATTGACATCCGCAACAAAACGCTCGATAAACATCAGCGCCCTGACCTGCGCCACGGCGGCGGTGTAGTCGTGCGACTGGTCCAGCAAACGTTCGATTTCAAGCAGCGTCTCGCGCTCGGCCTGGCGGCATTGCCGGCTGATTTGCGCCAGGTCCTCGGCACCGTCGGCCTCATCGAGCTCTTCGCGCCACTGCATTTGCTGCATCAAAAAAGAGGTCGGCATGGCGGTGTTGTTTTCGGCGTTGACCGGCGCGCCGTGCAATTCGCACAAGTAGGCGGCGCGCTTGAGCGGATTTTTCAGCCGCTGGTAAGCCTCGTTGATGCGCACCGACCATTGCATTGCCACGCGCTGGGCAGCGGCGCCCTGGGCAGTGAACTTGTCGGGGTGCGCCTCGCGCTGCAGGTCTTTCCAGCGGGCGTCAAGCACCGCGCGGTCCTGCTCGAAACGCTGCTCCAGTCCGAACAGCTCGAAGTCATCAGATTGAAGATTCACACGCGAAAAGATTCACCGCATCCGCAGCGATCACGCTCTTTGGGGTTGTTGAACTTGAAGCCTTCGTTCAAGCCTTCACGGACAAAGTCGAGCTCGGTGCCGTCAAGGTAGGCAAAGCTTTTGGGGTCCACCAACACCTTGACGCCGAAGCCTTCAAACACCATGTCTTCGGGGCCGACCTCGTCAACATATTCAAGCTTGTAGGCCATGCCGGAGCAGCCGGTGGTTTTGACACCCAGGCGCACGCCCACGCCCTGACCGCGTTTGGTCAGGTAGCGGGTCACATGCCGGGCGGCGGCTTCGGTCAACGTCACAGCCATGATGGATCAGTAGGTTTTGTTTATGCGGTTTGCGATTGAGTGTGCTTTTGGCGGTAGTCGTTGACAGCCGCTTTGATAGCATCTTCGGCCAAAATCGAACAGTGGATTTTGACAGGTGGCAGCGCCAGCTCTTCGGCAATCTCGCTATTTTTTAGCGCAGATGCCTGCTCCAGCGTCTTGCCCTTGACCCATTCGGTCACCAATGAGGACGAGGCAATGGCTGAGCCGCAGCCATAGGTCTTGAAACGTGCGTCTTCGATCACGCCGGTTTCAGCGTTCACCTTGATCTGCAACTTCATCACGTCGCCGCAAGCTGGCGCGCCGACCATGCCGGTGCCCACGGACTCATCGCCCTTGTCAAAAGAACCCACGTTACGGGGGTTTTCGTAATGATCTACAACTTTTTCTGAATATGCCATGGTGATTCTCCTTTAATGAGCTGCCCACTGGATCGATGAAATATCGATACCTTCCTTGTACATGTCCCACAGCGGGCTGAGTTCGCGCAGGCGCGCCACGTTTTCCTTGATTGTGGCTACGGCGTAGTCAATTTCTTCTTCGGTGGTCCAGCGGCCGATGGTCATGCGCAGGCTGCTGTGCGCCAGCTCGTCGCTGCGGCCCAGGGCACGCAGCACATAACTGGGTTCCAGACTGGCCGAGGTGCAGGCCGAGCCGCTTGACACGGCCAGCCCCTTGATGCCCATGATCAACGACTCGCCTTCGACATAGTTGAAGCTGATGTTGAGGTTGTGCGGCACGCGCTGCGTCAGGTGGCCATTGATGAACACCTGCTCGATGCCCTCCAGGCCGGCAATCATGCGGTCGTGCAGCGCCCGAATTTTCACCAGCTCGCTGGCCATTTCTTCTTTGGCAATGCGGTAGGCTTCGCCCATGCCGACGATCTGGTGCGTGGGCAGCGTGCCCGAACGCATGCCGCGCTCGTGGCCACCGCCGTGCATTTGCGCCTCGATGCGAATGCGCGGTTTGCGCCGCACAAACAAGGCGCCAATGCCCTTGGGACCGTAGGTTTTGTGCGAGGTCAGGCTCATCAGGTCGATCGGCATTTTGCTGATGTCAAAGTCCACACGGCCAGTGGCTTGAGCGGCGTCCACATGAAACACCACGCCCTTTTCACGGCAGATGGCGCCTAGGGCAGCCACGTCCTGAATCACGCCGATTTCATTATTGACGTACATCACGCTGGCCAGAATCGTGTCGGGGCGAATGGCTGCCGTGAAGGCATCCAGATTCACCAGACCATCGGCCTGCACGTCAAGGTAAGTCACCTCAAAGCCCTGGCGCTCCAACTCGCGGCAGGTATCGAGCACGGCCTTGTGCTCGGTTTTGACCGTGATGATGTGCTTGCCCTTGGACTGGTAAAAGTGCGCCGCGCCCTTGAGTGCCAGGTTGTTGGACTCGGTGGCGCCCGAGGTCCAGACGATCTCGCGCGGATCGGCGCCAATCAGCGCCGCCACCTGCTCGCGGGCGGTCTCGACGGCGGCTTCGGCCTCCCAGCCCCAAGCGTGGCTGCGCGACGCCGGGTTGCCAAAATGGTTGTGCAGCCAGGGAATCATGGCATCCACCACCCGTTGGTCACAGGGGTTGGTGGCACTGTAGTCCATATAAATGGGGAAATGCGGGGTGCTGTCCATGTTGAGTACTCGTGACGAATGTGTTGATTACATCTTGGCGAAACTGGCGCCCAGCGCAAACACCGAATTGGGGGCGTTGATGCGGATCGGCTTCATGGTCGGCATGCTGGAAATGGCGCGCTTGAGCGTGGGTTTTTCTTCCATCTGGAAGCCCTTGGCCAGCTGGTCATCGACCAGTTTTTGCAGGCTGACTGAGTCTAAAAACTCGACCATCTTGACGTTCAGCGAGGTCCACAGCTCATGCGTCATGCAGCGCGCGCCGTCGCCCAGGCAGTTTTCCTTGCCGCCGCACTGGGTGGCGTCGATGGGCTCATCGACCGAGGTAATGATCTCGGCCACGGTAATGTCAGCCGGTGCGCGCGCCAAGGTGTAGCCGCCGCCAGGGCCACGGGTGGATTCCACCAGCGCGTTGCGACGCAGCTTGCCGAAAAGCTGCTCGAGGTAGGAAAGGGAAATTTGTTGACGCTGGCTGATGGCAGCCAAGGTAACAGGGCCAGCCGATTGGCGCAAGCCCAGATCAATCATGGCAGTGACCGCAAAACGGCCTTTGGTAGTTAAACGCATGGCAACACTCCTGATGTTTGGTTAATGCTTGAATTGATGTCCAAGCTAGTCAACGGGGCTGAGTATAACCAGAAACCAAGCATTTTAGTCAGGTAACTAGACTGATCAGTAACTTTTTGGTGTTACTTGTCTGCCGCCAGCGTCTGCACGTTGTCGCTACCCGCCGCGCCAAAGGCCTGTTCCTTCAAAATGGCCAGTTGATCACGCACCCGCGCGGCCTTTTCGAACTCCAGATTGCGGGCGTGTTCCATCATGAGTTTTTCCAGGCGCTTGATCTCGCGCGAGATGTCTTTCTCGCTCATGTCTTCCACCTGGGCGCGCTGCATCGCATCGCGCTCCAGTTTTTCTGCCTCTTTACCCGCCTTTTCGCTGTAAACGCCGTCAATCAGGTCGCGCACTTCTTTCACGATGGAGCGCGGCGTGATGCCGTGCGCCAAGTTGTGCGCCACCTGCTTGACGCGGCGGCGCTGGGTCTCGTCGATGGCCTTGCGCATCGACTCAGTCACTTTGTCGGCGTACAAAATGGCGCGCCCTTCCAGGTTGCGCGCGGCGCGGCCAATGGTCTGGATCAGCGAGCGCTCAGAGCGCAAAAAACCCTCTTTGTCGGCGTCCAGAATCGCCACCAGCGATACCTCGGGAATGTCCAACCCCTCGCGCAGCAGGTTGATGCCCACCAGCACGTCAAAGGTACCCAGCCGCAGGTCGCGCAAAATCTCGACCCGCTCCACGGTGTCGATGTCGCTGTGCAGGTAGCGCACTTTGACGCCGTTGTCGCTCAAATAGTCAGTGAGCTGCTCGGCCATGCGCTTGGTGAGTGTGGTGATCAGCACCCGCTCGTGCTTGTCGACACGGATGCGGATTTCCTGCAGCACGTCATCGACCTGGCTGGTGGCCGGGCGCACTTCCACTTCGGGGTCGACCAGGCCGGTGGGCCGAACCAGCTGCTCCACCACCTGACCAGCATGGTCCTTTTCCCACTGGGCCGGCGTGGCCGAGACAAAAATGGCCTGGTGCATCTTGGTCTCGAACTCATCAAACTTGAGCGGCCGGTTGTCCAGTGCACTGGGCAGCCGAAAGCCGTACTCGACCAGCGTGGTCTTGCGCGAGCGGTCGCCGAGGTACATACCGCCAAACTGGCCGATCAGCACATGGGATTCGTCCAGAAACATCACCGCGTCCTTGGGCAGGTAGTCGGTCAGCGTGGCGGGTGGCGCGCCCGGCGGGGCGCCGCTCAAATGCCTTGAATAGTTTTCGATGCCCTTGCAGTGGCCGACCTCGCTGAGCATTTCCAAATCGAACCGGGTGCGCTGCTCGATGCGCTGGGCCTCCACCAGCTTGCCCTGGCTCACAAACTCCTTGATGCGCTCGGCCAGCTCGAGCTTGATGGCTTCCACCGCACTCAGCACCTGTTCGCGCGGCGTGACGTAATGGCTGCTGGGGTACACGGTAAAGCGCGGAATTTTCTGGCGGATGCGCCCGGTCAGCGGGTCGAACAGCTGTAGGCTTTCGATCTCATCGTCAAACAGCTCGACGCGGATCGCCATCTCGGAGTGTTCGGCCGGAAAAATGTCGATGGTGTCGCCGCGCACGCGAAAGGCGCCGCGCGAAAAATCGATGTCGTTGCGCTGGTACTGCATGCGCACCAGTTGCGCAATCATGTCGCGCTGGCCCATTTTGTCGCCGACTCTCAATGTCATCACCATCTTGTGGTACGCCTCGGGCTGGCCAATGCCGTAAATGGCCGAGACCGTGGCCACAATCACCACGTCGCGGCGCTCCAGCACGCTCTTGGTGCAACTCAGGCGCATCTGCTCGATGTGCTCGTTGATGGCAGAGTCTTTTTCGATGAACAAATCGCGCTGCGGCACATAGGCCTCGGGCTGGTAGTAGTCGTAGTAGCTGACAAAGTACTCGACGGCGTTTTTCGGGAAGAATTCGCGGAACTCGCTGTACAACTGCGCCGCCAGCGTTTTGTTGGGCGCAAACACGATGGCCGGACGACCCAGCCGCGCAATCACGTTGGCCATGGTGAAGGTTTTACCCGAGCCAGTCACGCCCAGCAGGGTCTGAAACACCTCGCCGTCGTTGACGCCTTCCACCAGCTGGTTGATGGCCTCGGGCTGGTCGCCAGCGGGCGGGTACGGTTGGTACAACTCAAAGGGCGAATCGGAATAGCGCACAAACGTGCCGGTGCGCGGGCGCTCGGCAGCGTCGCTCACGGCCAGGGTCAAGGGTTCAGACATCCAGGAGGCTCACAATTCAAAACAGGGGGGGGGAGGAATGTTATCCAATGCGCCCGGCAAGCGCGATCAGACCGGGTTCATGCCCTGACACCGGGCAGTGCTTGCGCGCTGAGCCAGCGCTCCACATCGGCCGGGTCATGAAAGGTGCGCACCTCGGCAAACGCCGTTTGCGCTTCCGGATAGACCCGCCGCAACAGGTTGAGCCACTGCTTGAGGCGCCCGGTTTGCTGGTCACGCTCCAGATGCGCGCAGACCAGACGCCAAAATTCACTGATCAGCGCCATCAGCCGTGGCCAGCTCAAGTCGGCAGCTGCCGCATCAAGCGGATCAGGCTGCGTGGCGGCCCGGATGCCGCGTGCCAGCGCCGGATTCGCCACCATGCCGCGCCCCAGCATCAGGCTCTGGCAGCCCGACACCTGCTGGCAACGCAGGGCATCAGCCACCGTCCAGATGTCACCATTGGCCACCAACGGTAGCCTCACCACCTGGCGGATGTCGGCAATGCGCTCCCAATAGGCCGGCGGCCGGTAACCGTGCGCCTTGGTGCGCGCGTGCACCACCAGCTCGGCCGCGCCACCGGCCTCGATGGCTTGGGCGCAGGCTTCGGCCCGGCGGTCGTCGTGCAGGCCAAGCCGCATCTTGGCCGACACCGGCAGGTGCGCTGGCACGGCGCGGCGCACGCCAGCCACAATCTGGAACAACAACTCGGGTTCTTCCAGCAGCGCCGAGCCGCCCCGGTGCCGGTTCACCACCGGCGACGGGCAGCCAAAGTTCAGGTCGATGCCCTCGGCCCCCATCTCAACCAGCCGCGCCGCATTGTCAGCCAGGCACGCCACATCAGAGCCCAGCAACTGCGGCCGCACCGGTACGCCCGATGTGGTCTTGCAGCCGTTCAGCAGTTCGGGCACATAGCGCAGGAAAACCCGCTCGGGAAAGAGTGTGCCGGTGACGCGAATGAACTCCGACACGCAGCGGTCCACGCCGCCAACGCGCGTCAAAATATCGCGCAAGACGAAGTCGAGCAAGCCCTCCATGGGGGCGAGAAGCAGAGTGGGTTGGGTCACGCGGGGTCAGTCAAGAAAGAAGAATCGATTCTGGATTGTCGGGCTCCGTGCCCCGGTTTTGACAGAAACGACGCCGGTCCGTACAGTCACCAATTTTCAACATCAAATGAGACACTGCACATGACCATCACCGTCAACATCGATCTGGGTTACGAATTTGCCGTCAAGGCCGACTACGGCACCGTTTTCGACACCCTGTCTGACGTCCCCAAGTCAGCCAGCTTTTTTCCCAAGGTGGATCAATTGGTGGACCTCGGTGATGGCGTTTACCGCTGGGAAATGGCCAAAATCGGCATCGCCCAGATCAGCCTGCAAACCATTTACGCGTCGAAGTACACATCCAACAAAGCCAAGGGCAGCGTGCTCTGGACGCCAGTGCCGGGCGAAGGCAACGCGCTGGTGTCGGGCTCCTGGAAAATCACCGACAAGAAAAAATCCACCCATCTGGTGCTCAAGCTTCAGGGCGAACTGACCCTGCCGCTGCCCGGCTTGATGAAAAAAATGGTGACGCCAGTGGTCGAGGCCGAGTTCGAGAAGTTGGTGGAGCAGTACATTGATAATCTCACACAGCACTTTGGCGGCGAGGTATTTAAACAGGATTGATCATGAATGAACTCAACGGTTACGACATCGAAGACATACAGGTAGGCATGAGCGCGACGTTTGCCAAAACCATCAGCGAGGCCGACATCGTGTCATTCGCAGCGGCGTCGGGCGACAACAACGCAGTACACATGAACGAGGCGTTTGCCCAGACGACTGCTTTCAAGGGCCGTATCGCCCACGGCATGCTGGGTGCCAGCGTCATCTCGGCGGCGCTTGCCGGGAACCTGCCTGGCCCTGGCACCATTTACCTTGGACAAAACCTGCGTTTCAAGGCGCCGGTGCGCCCGGGCGATACGGTGCAAGCCACTGTGACGGTGACCGAAGTGATTACCGACAAGTGTCGCGTCAAGCTGAACACGGTGTGCACAGTGGGCGGCAAGGTGGTGATTGAGGGCGATGCCCTGGTCATGACCACGTCACGCGCGCAGCGAGCTTGTTCAGTTGCTTGAATGTCGGCTAAGCCACTCGGCGCCGCACCGCTTTCAGAATGCCGCGCAAGATCTCCAGCGGCGGTGGCGGGCAACCGGGGATGACCTCATCGACCGGGATCACGTTGGAAACACGGCCGCGGGTGGCGTAGCTTTCGCCAAAGATACCGCCGTCGCAGGCGCAATCGCCCACGGCCACCACCAGCTTGGGCTCGGGGGTGGCGTCATAGGTGCGCTTGAGGGCGGTTTCCATGTTGCGCGACACCGGGCCGGTGACCAGCAGCAGGTCGGCGTGGCGCGGGCTGGCAACAAACTTGATGCCGAGGCCTTCAAGGTTGTAATAGGGGTTGCCCAGCGCGTTGATTTCAAGCTCGCAGCCGTTGCACGAGCCGGTATCGACCTCGCGGATGGTCAGCGCCTGGCCCAGAATATCGAGCAATTCCTGCTGGATACGAGCGGCTTGCGCGGCTTCATCGGCGCCGATGTCGGGCGCGGCTTCGGAGCGAATGCCGGTCTTGGCGATCTGCTTGACTACTTTCCAGATCATAAATCTTGCCCCGAGTAACTCAAGTTGAACGACTTGTTGATGAGCGGGAAGTCGGGCACGATATTGCCCATGATGGCGTGCTCCAGCACCGGCCAGTTTTGCCATGAAGGGTCGTGCAAGTGACAGCGCTGGATGCGGTTGGCCTGATCGGCGCCGCCGAGTTCCAATGCCACAAACAGCTCGCCGCGCCAGCCCTCGACCCAGCCGGCGCCGCGCGTTGGCTGCTGCGGCAAAACGACCGGGCACAGCACATCGCCTGCCGGCATTTCGTCGAGCATGCGCCGAATCAGGCGCAGCGACTCGAACACCTCGTCAAAACGCACCTGCACCCGCGCCGCCACGTCACCATTGTGGTGGGTTGCCATGGCGACTTCCATGCTGTTGTAGGGAACAAAGGGGTGGTCGCAGCGCAGGTCCCAAGCCTGGCTGCTGGCGCGTCCGGCCAGGCCAGTCAAACCCAGCTGAGACGCCAGCGCCGGCGTCACCCGGCCGGCCGTCATGAAGCGGTCTTGCAGGCCGGCGTGGGCTTCGTAAATATTGAACAGGGTGCGCACTTCCGGCTCCACGGCATCGCACTGCTGCATCAGCAGGTCGCGTTGGGCGCGGTCGATGTCGCTATTGACACCGCCGGGCACGATGCAGTCCATCATCAGGCGGTGGCCGAAGACGGTTTTGGAGGCGCGCAGCCAGTCTTCACGCAGCCGAGAAAACTGCGCCAAGCCAAAGGCAAAGGCGGCGTCGTTGCCCATTGCGCCCAAGTCACCCAGATGGTTGGCGATACGCTCGCGCTCGAGCATCAAGGCGCGCAGCCAGGCAGCGCGCTCGGGGATGGTGGTTTGGCAGGCTGATTCGAGCGCCATGCAGTAAGCCCAGGCGTAGGCCACGGTGCTGTCGCCCGAGACCCGGCCGGCCAGGCGTGCGGCCTGTAGTGGCGCCAATTGCGTCATGCGCTGCTCGGTGCCCTTGTGCGTGTAGCCCAGGCGCTGTTCCAGCCGCAACACTTTTTCACCCACAATGCTGAAACGGAAATGGCCAGGTTCGATGATGCCGGCGTGCACCGGGCCCACGGCAATCTCGTGCACGCCATCGCCGTCCACATGCACAAAGGGGTAGTTGACGAGTTCGGTGGCAGCCACCGGCGGCAGCTTGTCGGGGTTTTGCTGCAGCGGGAAATGGTCGGCGGGCCAGGCGCCATGGTTGAGCCAGGGGCGCAGGTCTGCGGCGCCCAGCGCGTGCACGCCAGACAAATCAGCGGCAGCGCGCTGCATGCGTGCAGCCGCCGGAAACACGCCAGCCAAATCCGGATACACCAGAGGCCGCCCGATTTGCGCCAGCGGCGCCAGCGGCAACGACAACCAGAAGGCGCCTTCGAGCGTGACATAAGCTGCGCACATGCTGGGCGGCGGCACCTGACCGTTGTCAGCCTGGCTGTTGTCAGCCTGGCCGACGGGGCCGGCCCACAGCGCCAGCAAACGCCCGCCTTCCTCGCGCACGGCGATGGCGGCAGCCTCCCATTGCTCGGGAATCACTTGCGCGTACCAAATGGGCACCGGCGCGGGCAGCGCTTCAAATTCAAGGTCGAGTCCGGGGATGCGCATGCGCTTAGCCTCCCAGCATGCTGGCCGCTTGCACGTACCAGCCGTTCAAATAAGGCGGAATAAACAGACCCAAAACCAACGCCAGCGCCAGGTGCACAAACACCGGGATCAGGGCCGGCGGATGCGCCAGCGGCTTTAACGTGGTGTCGCCAAACACCATCGGCAAGACCCGGATCAGAATCGAAGCAAAGGCGATGCCGAGTCCCAAAAATAAAAACGGTGCCGCCCACGGTTGCTCGCGCATGGCGGTGGTCAGAATCAAAAATTCACTGGCAAAAACGCCAAATGGCGGCATGCCCAAAATGGCCATCACGCTGAGCATCAAGCCCCAGCCCACGTTGGGGTTCACCTTGATCAGGCCACGAATCTCACTCATCACCTGAGTACCGGCTTTTTGTGTGGCGTGGCCCACGGTAAAGAAGATGGCCGACTTGACCAGTGAGTGCACGGTCATGTGCAGCAGCCCGGCAAAATTAGCCACCGGCCCGCCCATGCCAAAGGCAAAAGTGATCATGCCCATGTGCTCAATGCTCGAATACGAAAACATGCGCTTGACGTCTTTTTGCCGCGACAAAAAGAACGCCGCCACAGTGACCGAGAGCAAACCAAAGCCCATCATCAACTGGCCCGCCATGTTGTTGTCAAGGGCGCCGTCGGTGAGCACTTTGCAGCGCAGCACCGCGTACATGGCCACGTTGAGCAGCAGTCCAGAGAGCACCGCCGACACCGGTGTCGGGCCTTCGGCATGCGCGTCGGGCAGCCAACTGTGCAATGGCACCATGCCAATCTTGGTGCCGTAGCCAATCAGCAAGAAGACAAACGCCAGCGTGATGATGGTTGGGTCAAGCTGACCCTTGACGTCGTTGAGGTTGGTCCACAGCAGCGTGGCATGCTCGGGGCCAAGCACTTTTTCGGCCGCCATGTACAACAAGATGGTGCCAAACAGCGCCTGCGCAATGCCGACCCCGCACAAGATGAAATATTTCCAGGCGGCCTCCAGGCTGGCCGTGGTGCGGTACACGCTGACCAGCAGCACGGTGGTCAGCGTGGCGGCTTCCATGGCGACCCAGATGATGCCGAGGTTGTTGGTGGTAAAGCCCAACAGCATGGTGAAGCTGAACAACTGGTACATGCTGTGGTACAGCCGCATACGCGGCGGTGTCATCTTGCCGTGGTCTTGCTCGATGCGCATGTAGGGGCGCGAAAAAATGGCCGTGGTCAGGCTGACAAAGGCGGTGAGCGTGACCAGGAACACGTTGAGCGGGTCAATGTAAAACTGGTCGCGCCAGAGCAATTGCGGCCCGTCGTTGATGATTTGCGCGGTGAGCACGCACGCGGCCAAAAAAGTCAGCAGACTGAAAACGACGTTGACATCGCGAGCGTAGCCGCGGTGACCGGTCAGGGCCAGCACCATGCCACCCAACAGCGGTGCGCCAAGAACAAAATAAAGGGCGTGCATGGTCAATCTTCCTTGAGGGCTTCAAGGTTGTGAATATCCAGCGTGTCAAATTTCTCGCGAATCTGGAACATGAACACGCCCAAAATCAGCACCCCCACCAGCACGTCCAGCGCAATGCCAAACTCGACGATCATGGGCATGCCGTTGGTGACAGCGGTGGCCGCAAAAATGAGGCCGTTTTCCATCGACAGGAAGCCGATCACCTGCGGCACCGCCTTGGAGCGCGTGATCATCATCATGAAGGACAACAAAATGCAGGCCAGCGCTATACCGAGCGAGCCGCCGGCCAGCGAGCTCGACAGCCGTGACACTGGCAGCGCCAGGCTGAACGCCAGAATCACCAGACCAATGCCAACCAACATGACGGTCGGCACGTTGAGCAAGGTTTCGACGTCCCAGCGCACATTGAGCTTGCGAATCACGCGGTGCAGCATCCAGGGAATAAAAATCACCTTGAGCACCAGCGTCAGCGCCCCTGACACATACAGGTCGGGCTGATTGGTGGCGTAGCCCAGCAAAAACGAGGCAGCCACCAGCGTGGCACCCTGAATCATGAACAAATTGATCAGCGTGACAATGCGGCGCTGCGAAATCATGGCGAACGACAGCAGCAAAATCAGCGTGGCAAACAGGTTGATCAGTTGCGGGGCAAATTTGACAATCATCCGACCCCCAGCAAGACGTTGACCAACAGCCCCAGCACCGACAGCAAAAAGGCCGTGCCCAAGAATTCTGGCACCCGGAAAATGCGCATCTTGGCGCTCAGGGTTTCGATCACGGCCAGCAAAAAGCCGCCAATGGCGAGCTTGAACAACAACACCGGCAACGCCAGCAGCAAGGCCAGCGGCGAATTGGCCTCGGCCACACCCCAGGGGAAGAAGATCGCCAGGCCGGCGCATGAGTAGGCGAACAGCTTGAGGCTGGCGGCCCACTCCAACAAGGCCAAATGGCGCGCCGAGTACTCCAGGATCATCGCCTCGTGGATCATGGTGAGCTCCAGGTGGGTGTCGGGGTTGTCCACCGGCACGCGGGCGTTTTCGGCCAAAGACACCATGGTGAAGGCCACGCCAGCCAGCAGCAGGCTGGGGTAAATGGCAAATTCACGGTGGGCCAGGGTCTCAACAATGGTGGTGAGCGAGGTGGAACGTGTGATCATCGAGGCGCAAAAGAGCACCATCAGCAAGGCCGGCTCAGCCAGAAACCCGACCAGCATTTCCCGCCGTGCCCCAAGTGACCCAAAAGCGGTACCCACGTCCATGGCGGCCAGCGAAATAAAGACACGCGCCAGCGCAAACAAGCCCACCAGTGCAATCGCATCGGCCGCCGGTGACAGCGGCAAATCGGTGGACAGCGTGGGGATGATGGCGCAAGCCAGCAGCATGCAACTAAAAATGATGTAGGGCGCGGTGCGGTACAAAGACGAGGCGTGCTCGGCCATTACCGACTCTTTGTTGAACAGCTTGTGCAGCATGCGGTAGGGCTGCAACAACCCCGGTGCCGACTTGTTTTGCAGCCGGGCGCGCCACTGGTTAACCCAGCCGGTCAGCAACGGCGCCAGCACCAGCGCCATGACCAGCGCCAGCAATTGCGATAACGCGCCAAGCCAGCTCATCGCTTCACCGCCAGCAAGACCACGATCAGCGTGACAAAGCTGTACATCAGATAGACCGCAATGCGGCCCTGCTGCAGCAGGCCAACCACCCTGGAGATGCGCTCGACCAGCCGGGCCACCGGCAAATAGAGCCAGTACCACAGCGGGTCTTCCACCGTGACCTTATAGCTCGGTTGCACGTCGAATGCACTCGGCAACTCGCGCTTCATGCGAAAGAATGGCGCAAAAATTTGCCGGATCGGCTGGCCAAAACCCTCGGCGGTATCTTGCATGCGCGCCGTTTGCCATGGGTAGCCGCAGTCCCAAGGCGGCACCCGGCGCAGGCGCCCATGGTAGAGCTTGCGGACCAGAAAAAACGCCAGTCCCATACTGGCCAGCACGCCCAGCAAAAAGATGGCCGGTGCGTAGCTGGCGCGCTCAATACTGACTGGTACCAGCAACCAGCTGCTGTCGGCCAGCGTGTGCGCCAGCCCGGTGCCCACTAGTAGCTTGGTGATGGGGTCGATCAGGGCAATGACTTGGCTCGGCATCAGGCCCAGCACCACACAGCCCAGCACTAGCCACACCATGCCCAGGCGCTCCCAGGGGCCGGCGTCATGCGCGTGCGCCAGGTTTTCCTCGCGCGGCTGACCCAGAAAAATGACACCGAAGTATTTGACCATGGTGTAGCCCGAAAGCGCCGCGATCAGCGCGATCAGCGCCGCCATCACCGGCACCAGCATGTCCAGGAACGAACTCGGCAGGCCGGTGGTGAACAAAAAGCTTTGCAGCAGCAGCCATTCGGCGATGAAGCCACCAAAGGGCGGCAGGCCGGCACAAGCCAGCACCCCGATCAGCGTCGGCCAGGCCACCCAGGGCATGTAGCGCATCAGGCCGCCGAGCTTGCCCAGACTGCGTTCGCCAGTGGCGTGCATCACCGCGCCGGTGCTGCAAAACAGCAGGCTCTTGAAAAAGGCGTGGGCCAGCATGTGGTACATCGCGGCGGTCAGCGCCAATGCCGACAAGGCTTTCATGTCGTAGGCCATGAACAGCAACGACAAACCAAGACCGGCGCAGATCAAGCCGATATTTTCAATGCTTGAATAGGCCAGCAGGCGTTTCATTTCCACCTGCACGGTCGAGAACACCACGCCGAACAGCGCAGTGAGCAGGCCCACGCCCATCAGCAGCACGCCCCACCACCAGATTTGATCCTGCAGCAGGTCGAAGCTCACGCGCAAAATGCCGTACAGGGCAATCTTGAGCATGACACCGCTCATCAGGGCAGACACGGGCGATGGTGCTGCAGGATGGGCCTCAGGCAGCCAGATGTGCAGCGGCAACAGCCCTGCTTTGGCCCCAAAGCCAAAGACGGCAAGCACAAAAGCAGTCGACGCCCAAAACGGTGACAGGCTTTGTGACCGCATGTTGGCAAAAGTGTAATCACCAGTGTTGGCTTGCAACAGACCAAAACACAGCAGGATAGCCAGCGCACCGACATGAGCCACCAGAATGTAAAGATAGCCGGCGTTGCGAATTTCAGGAATGCGGTGGTTGGAGATGACCAAAAAGAACGATGACATCGCCATGGTTTCCCAGGCCACCATGAAAATGTAGGCATCATCGGCCAGTAACACCATGACCAGACTGGCCAGAAACACGTGGTATTCCAGACACATCAGGCCTGGCGGCGTGCCCTCACCCTGACGAAAATAACCCGCAGCAAAGATAGAGACACCGGCCGAAACGCCGCTGATCAAGATCAAAAAGAAAGCTGACAGGCTGTCAAGCCGCAAATGGAACGGCAGTTGCGGCAGACCCAGCGGCAGGATGGCGACTTCCGGCCCGCTGAACACCGCACTCAGTGACACCGCCAGCAACAGTACCGAAAAAACCGCGCCAATGGGAAACAGCACGATGGCGACAAACCTGAAGCGCCGCAGCGCCAGCACGCCCAGCACGCCAATGAGCAACCAGGCCACCACCACGACCAGTACCCAGTCCAGATGGACCCAGGTTGCAGGGTGGAGAAAAGAAGTCATAAGTCAGGCGGGGCATCACGGTGAATAAGGGTGGGGATGTTACACCCGCCCTCACGCGTCCAAAGCCAACTCCCCGGCGCGCACCGTTAGAATGCCGAAAAGAGGTATTTTTATGAGCATTTTTTACCGCCCCCTGTACCAATCCGATGCCACCCAGTTCATCGATCAACTCATAACCAAGGATCCCGGCATCGCAGTCCGCCAGCGCGAAGGCCGTGAATTGCTGTGGGACAAGCCAGTCAACCGCGAAGCTTGGGAAGAGTACCGCGCCGCGCGGGTCGCGCAAAAGCCGTACGTCTATTCGACCGAAGGCAAATAATCTCCAAACCTGTAGCCCTTGTGAGCAAGGGCCCTTGGCTATCCCGATAGCACACCACTCCCTCTATGGTTGACACCGCCACGCTCGAAGCTGGCAACAGCTTGACCCTGGCCGATATGCCCATGGTGATTGACCAAGTCGCTGTGGCGCGCCTCTATGGCGAACCGCTTTTTGCCATGCCGCAGGATTTGTACATTCCGCCCGATGCGCTGGAGGTTTTTCTGGAAGCCTTCGAGGGTCCGCTGGACTTGCTGCTGTACCTGATTCGCAAACAAAACTTCAATATTCTCGACATCCCCATGGCCGGGCTGACGCGCCAGTACCTCACCTACGTGGAAGAAATTCGCCACCGCAACCTGGAACTCGCCGCCGAGTACCTGCTGATGGCAGCGATGCTGATCGAAATCAAGTCGCGCATGCTGCTGCCGCCCAAGCGTGTGGCAGATGGCCAGGATGCCGAAGACCCGCGCGCCGAGCTGGTGCGCCGCCTGCTGGAGTACGAGCAAATGAAACTGGCCGCCGCCCGGCTCAACGACATGCCCCAGCTAGGACGTGATTTTTTGCGCGCCCAGGTTTACATCGAGCAGTCGCTGGCACCCCGCTTTCCGACGGTCGCCCTGATTGATTTGCAACAGGCCTGGCAGGCCATTTTGCAGCGCGCCACGCTGGTGCAGCGCCACAAAATCACCCGCGAAGAGCTCTCGGTGCGCGAGCACATGAGCCAGGTGCTAAAAAAATTGCAGGGCCGCCGCTTTGTCGAGTTCGAAACTTTGTTTGACCCAAGAAAGGGCGCGCCGGTGCTGGTTGTCACCTTCATCGCGCTGCTGGAACTGGCCAAGGAAACCCTGATCGATATCACCCAGGCCGAAGCCTTTGCACCCATTTACGTGCGGCTGACCTACACCCCCTCTTAACCCCCACCGGAAGATCTCATGCCGTCTCGTCAAACCACCCGTGCTCCTGCCACCCTTCACTTCGACGTGTTGATCGTCGGCAGTGGTCTGGCCGGACTCAGTTCCGCCCTGTTGCTGGCGCCCACCAAACGGGTCGCGGTCATCACCAAGCGCGCGGTTGCAGAAGGCTCCACCGGTTGGGCCCAGGGCGGTATTGCCGCAGTGTGGAGCGAGGACGACAGCTTTGACGCCCACATTGCCGACACGCTGGTGGCCGGCGCCGGGCTGTGTGACCTGGCCGCCACCCGCCGGGTGGTGGAAAACGCGCCCCAGGCCATTGCCTGGTTGCAATCGCTGGGCGTGCCGTTTTCTACAGAAGACGGCCACCTGCACCTGACCCGCGAGGGCGGCCACAGCGCGCGGCGCATCGTGCACGTAACCGACGCCACCGGTGCCGCCGTGCAGCGCACGCTGATTGAGCAGGTGAAAAAAACCCCCAACATCACGCTGTTTGAGCAGCACACGCTGGTGGACCTGATCACCACCGACAAGCTCGGCCTGCCGGGCAAGCGCTGTCTGGGCCTGTATGCGCTCGACGAGGCCACCGACCAGGTACTCACTTTTGAAGCGCCGCAAACCATTTTGGCCACCGGCGGTGCCGGCAAGGTTTACCTTTTTACAACCAACCCCGACACGGCCACCGGCGACGGTATTGCTGCGGCCTGGCGCGCCGGCTGCCGGGTGCAAAACATGGAATTCATCCAGTTCCACCCCACTTGCCTGTACCACCCGCACGCCAAGTCGTTTTTGATCAGCGAAGCGGTGCGCGGCGAGGGCGGGCGCCTGCTGCTGCCCGATGGCACCCGCTTCATGCCCGCCCACGACGCGCGGCTGGAGCTGGCACCGCGCGACGTGGTGGCGCGCGCCATCGACTTCGAGATGAAAAAAGGCGGCCTGGACTGCGTCTATCTGGACATCTCGCACCAGCCCCTGAGCTTTTTGCAAGAGCACTTCCCCAATATTTACGCGCGCTGCCTGGAGCTCGGCATCGACATCTCCAAACAGCCCATTCCGGTGGTGCCAGCGGCCCATTACACCTGCGGTGGCGTGCTGGCCGACCTGGAGGGGCGCACCGACCTGGACGGTTTGTATGCCATTGGCGAGACTGCCTGTAGCGGCCTGCACGGCGCCAACCGGCTGGCCAGCAACTCGCTGGTGGAATGCATGGTATTTGCCCGGGCGGGGGCCCAGGATATCGAACGCAGCACGCGCCAGCCCACAGCCACCCTGCCGGCCTGGGATGACAGCCGGGTCAGCGACCCTGACGAAATGGTGGTGATCTCGCACAACTGGGACGAGCTGCGCCGCTTCATGTGGGACTACGTGGGCATTGTGCGCACCAACAAGCGGCTCAACCGTGCCGCCCACCGCATCGCCTTGCTGCAATCCGAGATTCACGAGTTTTATTCCACCTTTCACGTCACCCGCGACCTGCTCGAACTGCGCAACCTGGTGCAGGTGGCCGACCTGATCGTGCGCAGCGCCCAGGCCCGCCACGAAAGCCGGGGCCTGCACTTCAGCCGCGACTACCCAGAGACGCTGGAGCAGGCTCTACCCACCACGCTGAGGCCGAAAGACTGATACTTGAAAGCCAGGGTCTGCGTTAGACTCGCGCCACATTTTTTGGGGAACGCCCGATGAACCAGCCCGCCACGCCAAGCGCCTCGCCTTACGGCACCTTGCCGCCTGCCAGCAGCCCCGCCCTGCGCAAACCAGTGAGCCTGCCGCGGCTGCTCGAAATGCATGCGCGCGCTGAAAAAATCACCATGCTCACGGCCTACGATGCCACCTTCGCCGCCGTCGCCGATGCCGCCGGGGTGGACTGCATTTTGGTGGGGGATTCGCTGGGCATGGTGTGCCAGGGCTTGAGCAGCACCGTGGGTGTGTCACTGGAAACCATGCGCTACCACGTCGAAAGCGTCACGCGTGGCGTGCGCCGGGTGCAAGGCACCGCCTGGATCGTTGGCGACCTGCCTTACGGTACTTATCAGGAATCCAAAGAGCAGGCGCTGCGCAGCGCCGCCGTGCTGATGCAGGCCGGCGCCCACATGGTCAAGCTCGAAGGCGGTGGCTGGACCACCGAGACCGTGCGCTTTTTGGTGGAGCGCGGCATTCCGGTCTGTGCCCACCTGGGGCTGACACCACAAACTGTGCACGCCCTGGGCGGCTACCGGGTGCAAGGCAAAACCGTTGAATCGGCTGCCCTCATGAAACACCACGCGCATGCGCTGCAAGACGCCGGCGCCTCGCTGCTGGTGCTGGAAATGGTGCCCGCCGCGCTCTCGGCTGAGCTCACCGCTGAGCTGCCGCACTGCCCCACCATCGGCATCGGTGCCGGTAGCGGCACCGCCGGCCAGGTGCTGGTGTTGCACGACATGCTAGGGCTCAACTTGGGCAAAATGCCCAAATTCGTGCGCAACTTCATGGCCGACCTGCCCGGCGTGCAAGGCCAGCACGGCATCAAGGCAGCCATGCAAGCCTATGTTGCCGCAGTGAAAAACGGCAGCTTTCCCAACAACGCGCTGCACGCCTGGTAGCTTGTGCATCCACAATCAGTTGCGGACAGAGCAAATTTCACTTCGTGTAAATCCTGGTCTGTCTCCCCAAATTTTCATGATTATTCTCCGAACCATCGCCGAGCTGCGCGAACACCTGGCCAACTTCAAACACCCCGCTTTTGTGCCCACCATGGGCAATCTGCACGACGGCCATCTGGCGCTGGTGCGCCAGGCCAAGCCGCTCGGTGACGTGGTGGTGGTCAGCATTTTTGTCAACCGTCTGCAGTTTTTGCCGCACGAAGACTTCGACACCTACCCGCGCACCTGGGAGGCCGACTGTCAGGCGCTTGAAGCTGCTGGTTGCGACGTGGTATTCGCGCCCAGCGAGAAAGAGCTGTACCCGGAGCCGCAGGGCTTCACCATTCAGCCGCCGTCGGAGTCGGCCAACATCCTCGAAGGCCATTTCAGACCGGGGTTTTTTGTCGGCGTTTGCACCGTGGTGATGAAGCTCTTTGCCTGCGTCGGGCCACGCGTGGCGCTATTTGGCAAAAAGGACTACCAGCAACTCATGGTGATCCGGCGCATGGTGCACCAATTTGCCCTGCCCATCGAGATCATTGGCGGCACAACCCTGCGTGCGGCTGACGGCTTGGCGCTGTCGTCGCGCAACAACTACCTCAGCCCGGCTCAGCGCTTGGAGGCAGTGCAACTGTCAACAGCGCTGCGCACCCTGGCCGAAGCTGTGCGCGCCGGCACCACCGACCTGCCAGCCCTCGAACAAGAGGCCATGGATGCGCTGGCCCAGCGCGGCTGGCAACCCGACTACCTGACCGTGCGCAGCCGCAACAACTTGCAAAGCCCTGCGCCAGACCAAGTCACGGCACTGGCCCGAAGCAACGCCCTGGTGGTGCTGGGCGCCGCCAAACTGGGCAGCACCCGGCTGATCGACAACTTGGAAATTTGAGGGCATAGCCCTTCATCTCGCGACCGCCACGTTTGCCAAGGCGCCCGCAAATAATCCGACCGGATCAAGACCTAATCTTCCTGGCGCAAGGCCATTTGCGCGGCTTTTTGCCAGGCGGCGGCGGCCTGCGCGGTGTCACCCTGGCGCTGTGCCAGATCGGCCAGCACCAACCAGCCTCTGGCTGCCAGTTGCGGGTCGCGCAGACGTGGCAAAGCCTGACTGACCAACTGCTGCGCCTTGCCCCAGAGCTCCAACTGCAGGCAAGCCACGCCAGCCAGATATTGCAACACGGCGTCACCAGGCTGCGCCATTTGCGCGTGCTCGATGCGCGCCAGCCAGGGAGCATCGACCGCGCCGGCAAATGCCGTTTCCAGCGCCTGTATCAAGGCGATTTTCTGGCTGTGGCTCAAGGCATCCGGAGACTTGACCATGCGCTCCCACACCGGCTGCAGCCAGGCCAGCGCCATGCCCTGCTCACCGCCCAGCTGGAGCCAGCGCACGGCGGCCAGACAAGCCACTTCGGGCATGGTTTGCTCGGCCGACTCCAGCTTGCGCCAGAGCCGCTGCAATTGCTCGGTGTCGCGGGCCGTCTGGGTGTTTTCCAGCGCCAGGGCGCGCACCAGGCCGCGGCCTGAATCTTCGGAAAAAGCACGGTGCTTGACCAGCAGCCGCGCCGTGTCGAGCGCCAGGCCCGATTGCCCCGTCAAACGCGCCAGCTTGAGCCGCAAACGCAAAGCCAGCGTGCGTCGTGCAACCCCTTGCGGCAGCTGGGCAAACCAGTCCTGCGCCGCCACCGCATCGCGGTCGCGCAAGGACCAGCGCACAGCGCGCAACAACAAGCCCTCGCGGATGCCGCTTGCACCCAGACTCTCCGACTGCGCCAGCGCCTGCTGAAAATGGCTGTCGCGCGCTTCTTTGTCCTGCAACGCCTGCGAACTTTCCGCTGCCAGCAGGCGCGCCATGACCCGCAAGCGCACGGATGCAGAACCGCCTCCACTGCTGCGCGTAATGGCCGCTTCACGCGACAGCACCTCGAGTGCCGACTTTCTGGCCCGCAAGAAGCGGCCAGCAACGAAATGCGACATGGCATCAAGCAAAGTGGCATGCATCGCCTGTTCGTGGTGCCGTACCCGCCACGACTGCGCCTGCCCCGGCAGGGCGAACAGCGCCGCCAACGCCCTGAGCGCCAGGTGCAACAACAAAAACAACAAGCCCAGCAGCAGCACCACCATGTTGAGCGACAAATCGACGCGGTGCGGCGGCCAGTAAACGGTGATGGTGCCGGTGTTGCTGCTGACAAACAGGGCCAGCACCACGGCCACACCGAACAAGCCCAGAAACCACAAAGCAACCCGCATGATTCTTGATTCCTTAGCGCCCCGCTACGGCGGTGGCCAGCACCGTCAGCGTGTCGTCGATGCGCGGCAGCTCCAGCGTGCGCATTTGGGTTTGCACCTGCTGCAGCAAGGCGGCCGCGGTTTGGGTTTTGCGGGCATTGGCCTGAAAGTATTTTTTTAGCATGGCTTGCGCGTCAGCCAGATCAGAGCGCGCCGATTCAATTTGCCGCGCCAGCAGCCCCAGGCGGGCGTTGAGCAGCTTGAGCTTGAGGTTTTCACGCAGAAAAAAGGACTGCTCGGGTGACAGCAGCGCCGCCTCCGGGGATTCGATGCGACTCACCCGCACCAGATTGCGCGACTCGCCGAGCACCAGCTCAAACCAACTTTGCCACCAGCTCACGGGTGCCTGCGGTGGCGCGACCAGCGGCTTGACCGTTTGGCGCGCCGGCGCGACCGCATTGGCCAGCACCAGCTCGTCGGCCAGATGCACCAGTTCGTCAAGCTTGATCAGCAGCGTGGGGGTGTCGCTGACCGCCGCCGCCTTGATACGCTCGATGTCGCGGGCAATGGCGCGCTGCAGCAAGGCCAGTCGCGGTTGCGCCGCCCGAACAATACGTTGGTCAGCACTTTTCAGCGCTGCCAACAGCGGCGCCACGCTACCAGTGAGCTGCGCCTGTTGCTGGGCCAGACGCAAGGCAGCGTCAATATCGACCACCAGATTTTCATCGCGCGATCGCGACATGCTTTGCATCAGCTCGTCGAGCTGACTGCGCTGCAGGGCCACCTCGCTCAAGCGCGAATCGAGCACGGCCGCGCGCGTTGCGGCATCCTGCGCCAGCACCACCGCCTGTTTGGCCATGGCGCGCGCCTCCAGCGACTGCGCCTGCGCCTCGGCGCTTTGCCGCGCCAGCTGCTCCTGCATGCCCGACACCTTTTGCCACAACATGCCCACCGTCAACAGCGCCAGCACGGCCAAGGCACCCAGCAGCCAAAGGGCTGTGCGCGCTTCTGGCGCGCTTTTGGCCACCGGGCCAGCGCTGGCAGCGCTTGCACTCGGGCTTGGCACAACGGGACCAGGCACAACGGGGCCGGGCGGGTTGGCGGGTTCGGGAGGTAGCTCGGTATTCATCGCACGAATTCTATCGAGGCCAGCACCTCTTCCCAGGTTGGGCGTGACTGTGTCACCACACCAAAGCCCAGGCCCCGGGCCGCTGCCGCGATGCGGGGGTGAGTGGCATGGGCGCGCGTTGTTGACCAATCCTGCCCGGGCAACAGGCCCTGCAAATGGCCCAAAGCTTCGGCGCTGCTGAACAGCCAGACCGATCCGTCTGACGCTGCATTTCGCGCCAGCTCACGCTGCTGTTCGCCCCAAATCGGGGCACCGCGCTGGTACGCCACCACAAAATCCACCTGTGCACCGGCCTGGCGCAGGCGCTCGGCCAGCCATTCACGGCCCACGCCAGCATCGGGGTCGGCTGTCGTGCTGCCATCGCTCGCGACACTGTCGCCACGCACAATCAGCACCTTGTCGCCTGGCCGCACACGGGCGTGCACCAGATGCCAAAGCGCCTCGGAGTCGAACTGCCCGGCCTGCTCTGCGGGCGTGTCGAGCAAAGCCTGCGCCACGCCGTGTGCCAGCAAGGCTTTGGCGGTGCCGGGACCAGTTGACCAGAACCGCGCGTTTGGCTCTGGCAGCGGACTGCCAACTAAAACTGGCTCAGGTTTCTGCTGAAAGAAAAAATCGACCGCATGGCGGCTGACAAACATCGCTGCCGCGTAGCTGGGGAGTTGCAGCCAGGCCGCGCGCACCGCGCTGGCGTCGGGCAAGCCACGCACCTCGATCAGCGGCAGCACCATCGCCTCATGGCCGCTGGCAGCAAAGCGCTCAGCCCAGTGCTGCGCCTGCGGCTGCACCCGGGTGACGATAATGCGCACGCTCAATCCGGTTGCGCGGTGGCCGCGGCCAAATGCGCCAGCGTGCCGCCTTGGGCCAGCACCTCGTTACGCAATGTTTCTGCCACCCGCTGGCCCAAATCGGCAGCGCTGGCCAGGTCGGTCACCGGGCCAGCCAGGTGCACGCGCACCAAGGGCAAATGGCCGTCGGGGTCGCCCCAGGCGGCGTCCATCGTCAAAACGTTGTCGCTGAGCGTGGCGTAGGCCGCCAGCGGCATGGAACAACTGCCGCCCATGGCCCGGCTCACGGCGCGCTCGGCCGCCACGGCCAGCCACGACGTCTGGTGCACAAAAGGCGCCAGCGCCGCCACCACATCAGTGCGGTCGGCGCACACCTCAATGCCGAGCGCACCCTGACCTGCAGCAGGCAGCATCACCGACGGCTCGAACACCGCGCGAATACGCGTTGCCAGCCCCAGGCGCTTGAGGCCGGCCGCGGCCAGCACAATCGCGTCGTACTGCCCCTCATCGAGTTTACGCAGCCGCGTATCCAGATTGCCGCGCAGCGGCTCGATGCGCAGGTCGGGCCGCAAAGCACGCAACAGGGCCACGCGGCGCAGGCTCGACGTGCCCACCACGGCGCCCTGCGGCAGGGCATCCAGATTGGCATATTTGTTGGAAACAAAAGCATCGCGCGGGTCTTCGCGCTCCATCACACAGGCCAGGCTGAAGCCTTCGGGGAGTTCCATCGGAACGTCCTTGAGCGAATGCACGGCCAGGTCAGCGCGTTTTTCTTCCAGCGCCACTTCCAGTTCCTTGACAAACAGGCCCTTGCCGCCCACCTGGCTCAGCGCGCGGTCCAGAATTTGGTCGCCCAGGGTGGTCATGCCCAGCAGGCTGACCTGATGACCCTTGGCGCTAAGCAGAGTTTGTACATGTTCGGCCTGCCACATGGCCAGGCGGCTTTCTCGTGTTGCGATGGTGAAATGCTGCATGATAAGAGGGGCTAAAAAGCCGTTGCCTTTTCGTAATTTTGTTCAAGTAGAGAATGCTAGCATGGCTTTTGCTTAAGCAGGACTGACGCAAAACTGCCCCAGCGTCGTTGTTCCTCCTTGCCGTACATCTGTACTGCCTGCGTCGTAACGCCTGGCTGGGGCAATTTTGCGTCAGTCCTGTCCATCTCATTTTTACCGCATTTGGAAACTACCATGCCCAAGACTGCCCCCGCACCAAAAACAAGCGCGTTCCTCGACACCGAGCGCCCGCTGGTGGAAGACATCCGCCTGCTCGGGCGCATTTTGGGCGATGTGATTCGCGAGCAGGAAGGCGAAGCCGCCTATGCGCTGATCGAGCAAATTCGCCAGCTCTCGGTAAGCTTTCGCCGCCACGCCGACCTCGTGGCCGACAAGGCACTCAACAAGCTGCTCAAGTCGCTCAGCGGCGACCAGACCGTGAGCGTGGTGCGCGCCTTTACCTATTTCAGCCATTTGGCCAATCTGGCCGAAGACCGCCACCACATCCGCCGCCGTGCGGTGCACGAGCGCGCCGGCAGCATTCGCCCCGGCAGCATCGCCATGACGCTCAAGCGCCTGTCAGACAAAGGCATCACGCCGCAAGCCATCAGCGACATGCTGACGCACAGTTTTGTCTCGCCGGTGCTCACCGCTCACCCCACCGAGGTGCAGCGCAAGAGCATTCTGGATGCAGAACGCGCGATTGCCCAACTGCTCACCGCGCGCGACGACATTTTGGCGCAGGCGGCGGCCAGCCAGGTGGCGCACGACGCTTTGACGCCGCGCGAACTGAGCCAGAACGAAGCCCAGCTGCGCGCCCGCGTGCTGCAGTTGTGGCACACCCGGCTGCTGCGCTTTTCCAAGCTCACGGTGGCCGACGAGGTGGAAAACGCGCTGAGCTATTACGAGTCCACCTTTTTACGCGAAATCCCCAAACTCTACGCCAGCCTGGAACAGGCTTTGGGACCGCACCCGGTGCCGAGCTTTCTGCGCATGGGCCAATGGATTGGCGGCGACCGCGACGGCAACCCCAACGTCAACGCCCAGACCTTGCGCCACGCTTTAGGCCGCCAAGCCGACATGGCGCTGCGCCATTACCTGACCGAGGTGCATTATTTGGGCAGTGAACTGTCGCTGTCGGCCATTCTGGTGGAATTCTCACCCGCGATGCAGGCGCTGGCGGCGCACTCGCCCGACACCAACGAGCACCGCAAGGACGAGCCCTACCGGCGCGCCCTGATCGGCGTCTACGCGCGCCTGGCAGCCACGCTGAAGGCGCTCAGCGGTGGCGACGCCGCCCGTCATGCGGTGGTGCCGCAGAACCCCTACGTCAAGCCGGAAGACCTGCTGCGCGACCTGCGCACCATTGAAGCGTCGCTGTTGGCGCAGCACGCCCAGGCGCTGGTGGTGCAGCGCCTGCAGCCGCTGATCCGGGCGGTGGAAGTGTTTGGCTTTCACCTGGCCAGCGTCGATCTGCGGCAAAGCTCCGACCAGCACGAAGCGGTGCTGGCCGAACTGCTGGCCACGGCCCGCGTCACGCCACATTACAGCCAGCTCGACGAAGCCGCCAAGCGTGAGGTGCTGATGGGCCTGTTGTGCGACGCGCGCCCGCTGCGCGTCATCGGCCACGCCTACAGCGGCCACACGCTGAGCGAGCTGGAAATTTTCGAGAGCGCCAAACAACTGCGCGCGCTGTGTGGCACGCAAGCCATTCGCCACTACATCATCAGCCACACCGAAACCGTGAGCGACCTGCTCGAAGTGATGTTGCTACAAAAAGAAGTGGGCTTGATGCATGGCACGCTCGACGACCACGCCACCTGCGACCTGATCGTGGTGCCGCTGTTCGAGACCATCGACGACCTGCGCAATGCTGCTGGCATCATGCGTGAGTATTACGCCCTGCCCGGTGTGCTGGCCATGGTGCAGCGTGGCGCCAACGACCAGTACGGCGAGCAAGACATCATGCTGGGCTACTCTGACAGCAACAAGGACGGCGGTATTTTTACCAGCAACTGGGAGCTGTACCAGGCCGAACTGGCGCTGGTGGCAGCGTTTGACGACATCAACCAGGCGGCGGGCGACGCGCCCATCCGGATCCGCATGTTCCATGGCCGCGGCGGCACCGTGGGGCGCGGCGGCGGCCCCAGTTTTGAGGCCATTCTGGCGCAACCCCCGGGCACGGTGCGCGGCCAGATTCGACTGACCGAGCAGGGCGAGGTGATTGGCTCCAAATACGCCAACCCCGAAATTGGCCGGCGCAACCTGGAAACGCTGGTGGCCGCCACGCTGGAGGCCACGCTGTTACACCCAACGCAGTCTGCCGAACAGGCATTTTTGGACGCAGCGGCCGAGTTGTCCTTGTCAAGCATGGCGGCCTACCGTAAGCTGGTGTACGAAACCGCTGGTTTTACCGAGTACTTTTTCGACGCCACGCCGATCCGCGAAATTGCCGAGCTCAACATTGGCTCGCGCCCAGCGTCACGGGCTTTTGCCCCCACGCTCGGCACTCACGTGTCCTCGCTGCCCCCCGAGGGGGCTATTGCGGCTCGGGGCGGCCCAGCGCCGCAACGCTACACCCAAAAAATCGAAGACCTGCGCGCCATTCCCTGGGGGTTCAGTTGGGGCCAATGCCGCCTGACGCTGCCCGGCTGGTTCGGTTTTGGCGCGGCGGTGGATGCGTTTTTAAATCCACCCGAAGCCACAGCCAAACTCAGCAAACAGCGCCTGGCGCTACTGCAGCAAATGCACAAAAAATGGCCATTCTTCAGCTCGCTGCTGTCTAACATGGACATGGTGATGGCCAAGAGCGATCTGGCGCTGGCCTCGCGCTACGCCGAGCTGGTCGAGGACAAGCGCCTGCGCAAGAAAATATTTGGCGCCATCGCGCTGGAGTGGCACCGCACCGCACAGGCGCTGGCGCTGATCACCGGCGACCAAGAGCGCCTGGCCAACAACGCGGCGCTGCAACGCTCCATTCGCCACCGTTTTCCCTACATCGACCCGCTGCACCATTTGCAAGTGGAACTGGTGCGCCGTTTCCGCGCCGGGCAGGCAGACGACCGTCTCAAACGCGGCATTCACATCTCGATCAACGGCATTGCTGCGGGGCTGCGCAACACGGGTTAACGCGCCGCCTGTGCGTCGCGCTTTTCCACCAGCTTGAGCAGCATCAGCAGCCCGGCACCCAGCGCCATGACGGCGGCTGCCACGTACAAGCCGGCGTTGTAGCTGCCGAACTGCGCACCAATCATGCCGGTCATGGCCGGGCCGATGATTTGCGCCACGCCGTAAGATAACGTCATCTTGCCCATCATCTTGGCGGGCATGCCGGGGTAGTAGCGCCCCGCCATGCTCAACACCAGGCTCACCATGCCGATGAAGGTGCCGCCAAACAGCAGCGCGCCCAGCATCGCGGCCCACAGGCCCGGCAGCACCACCGGCAGCAAAATGCCCGCAATCTGCAGTACAGCGGCCAAAATCAGCGCGTTAAGGTCACCGATGCGCCGGGCGATGAAATCCCAGTTGATGCAGGCTGGCGCGGCACCGATGCCGATGGCCAAAAACACCAGATTGCCTCGCCCGGCCAGGCCCGGTAACTGGTTCACGATGGCCACAATAAAGGTCACACTCACCACATAGCCAAAGCCGGCGCAAAAGTAGGCCGCCATGAACACGCGCAAATACAGCGGGCTCGGTGGCTTGTCCTGCAGCTTCTGTCCGGTGGCGGTGAGGCCCGTGGTGTCGGGCGGCGGCAGCCAGCGCAGCGCCGGCACCAGCAGCAGACAACCCAAGGCTGTGAAGGCAAACCATTGCTCGCGCCAATCGAGCAAGGGGGTGAACAGCATCACCGCACCGGCACAACCGGCAATCCCCAAGCCGATACCGGCAAAGTGGATGCCGAGCTCGCTGCGGTGGTTGTGGCGAATGAGCCAGTTCATGATGAGCCCGGTGCCCAGCAGCATGCCCGCCGCACTGGTCAGACCCGCCACATAGCGGGATATTGCCCACACCACCACGTTGGTGCTCAGACCCATCACCAGCGTGCTGACAATGGCCAGCACCATGCCGATGCGGTAAAGCCGGTCTTTCAACACCAGGCTGCTGATGCGCGAGGCAATCAGCGCGCCGCTCAAATACCCGGCGTAATTGATGGCCGCCAGCCAGCCCGCCTCGGCCACGCCCAGGCCGGCTTGTTGCTGCATCAGCGGCAGCAGCGGCGTGTAGGCAAAGCGGGCCACACCCAGCACCAGAATCAAACTGAAAATGCCGGCGCTCAGGACCTTCAAGCGTGTCACGGAATGACTCATGTCTTCAGACCGAGCTCACCAGCGCGCGCACGGCGGCCAGTTGACGCCGCGAGACGAACAGCGCCTCGTCCACGCCGGCGAGCCGCACGGCCCAGCCCTCGCCCTCCTCAGGGTCGTGGTGTTTTTCCAGCGCCCGCACGGCGCGCCGGGCCACCAGCGCGTTGCGGTGGATGCGCATGAAGCGGCTGGCGTAGTGAGTCTCCAGCTCCGACAGCGCGCCCTCCAGCAGGTAGCTGCGGTTGGCGGTGCGCACGGTGATGTATTTCAGCTCGGCTTTGAGGTACAGCACCTGTGCCAATGGCACGCGCTCGGTGCCGCCGCGCTCCTGAATCACCAGCACTTCCTCAAGCTCGTCGGCAGGCGACTCCAGCTTCTGTTGCTTGACCCGTTGAATTTTTTGCAGCGCAGCCTGCAAGCGCTCCAGCCGCACCGGTTTGGTCAGGTAGTCCAGCGCCTCCAGCTCAAAAGCCTGCACCGCGTGCTCGGCATAGGCCGTGACGAAAACAATGGCCGGTGGCTGCGGCAACTGGCGCAGCGCCTGCGCCAGCATCAGACCATCGGCGCCCGGCATGTGGATGTCAAGCAACACCGCATCGACCGCGTGGTGCTGCAAAAATTCCACCGCCTGCACCGCATTGGCGGCTTCACCCAGCACCTGCGCGCCGGGCTGGCTGCAGTCGCCCAGCAGCGTTTTGAGCCGGCTGCGCGCCAGGCTTTCGTCGTCCACCACCAGCACGCGGATCATCCTAGATTCCTCGGTTGGACGCGCCCAAGTGGGCTGCTGGCGGCGTGGCTGGGTAGGCGAGACGACGCAGCGGGCTCCTGCCCGCAAGGAGGAGCAACGACCCCAGACGCGTTGTCAGCAGCGCAATTGGGTGCGTAGCGCTTTCACCCAAAAGGTGAATGTCATCGAAGTCACTTTTTCTAATCATTTCATTGGTTTATCGAAATTATCAAGCGGTCAACTGAGGAATCTAGGATCATGCGGGCACCTCGATCCTGACCTGGTAAACCCCGTCTTTCAAGCCGCTTTGAAAGCGGGCCTGAACGTCGTGCAGCAGGCTCAGGCGCTCGCGCACATTGGCCAGCGCCAGACCATGGCCGTGCGCACTGCTTGAGGCTGGCGTGGTGTTGCTGACCTTGATGACCACGCGCGAGCCCCGGCGCTGGGTGCTGACCCGGATGTCGGCGCCGCTGGCGCTGGGCTCCACACCATGCTTGACGGCGTTTTCGACCAGCGGTTGCAGCAGCAGCGGCGGCAGGCGGGCTGAATCTGCGGTGGGGTCGAGCGCCCATTCGATGCGCACGCGCTCGCCAAAGCGCACCTGCTCGATCGCCAGATAGCGCTGCGCCAGGGCAATTTCTTCGGCCAGCGTGACCGACTCACCGTGCGCCATCAGCGCATGACGAAACAGGTCGCTCAGGTCTTCCAACAGCCTTTCCGCCTTGCGCGGCTCGGCGCGCACCAGCGCCACGGCGCTGTTGAGCGTGTTGAACAAAAAATGTGGCCGGATGCGCGCCTGCAACTCGGCCAGGCGCGCGGTTGCCGCTGCTGGCGCTTTGGCCTTGGCGCGCAGCACCAGCGCGGCCACCAGCGCGGCCGACAACATGGCGCCGGCAAAAGCGCTGGCCCACCAGGGTGCGGCTTCCAGCGAGCCAACCATGGCCAGCATGGCGCAGCCGTACAGCCCAGCCAGGGCGCCCAGCAAGACACCGGCCACCTGCTGTAGCGCGGGGCGCAGGCGCGCCAGCACTTTTTTCAGGCTGCACGCCACGATCAGCCACAGCAGGGTGGCGGGCAACGTGGCGCCGGTCAGGAGCGCCAACCGGGTCAGCCAGTCCAGCGGTGTAGCGGCACCGAACATGGCCGCCACCGCCACCACCGACTGCACAAACAGCACGGCGCGCAGCACCACGCCCACATGGCAGGCGTCAAACACCAGCACCGTGGACAGCGGAGTGGCATTCCCGGTCGGCGCAGCAGCCGGGTCATGGAAGCCCGATAAAATTTGGGTATCTTTCATTCATCTGCCTGATTCGCGGCCAGCTTGGCCACTGCGGCCATTATTGATGATTCTCGGGCGCCCGCCCTCACCTACCTTGAAGCTTTGATGAGCCAAAACCAATTCGACAAAAAATCCCAGGCCTGGTCGGCGCTGTTTTCAGAACCCATGAGCGAGCTGGTCAAACGCTACACCGCCAGCGTGTTTTTTGACAAGCGCCTGTGGCAGGCCGACATTGCCGGCTCGCTGGCGCACGCCGACATGCTCGCCGCGCAAGGCATCATCAGCGCGCAAGACCTGGCCAGCATCAGGCGCGGCATGGCGCAGATCACGCAAGAGATCGAATCCGGCGCCTTTGAGTGGAAGCTCGACCTGGAAGACGTGCACCTCAACATCGAGGCGCGCCTGACCCAGCTCATCGGCATTGCGGGCAAGCGCCTGCACACCGGGCGCAGCCGCAACGACCAGGTGGCCACCGACGTGCGGCTGTGGCTGCGCGGCGAGCTCGACCTGATCGGCGCGCTGCTGCTTGACCTGCAAACCTCTTTGATCGACGTGGCCGAACAGCATGTGAAAGTGATCCTGCCCGGCTTCACCCATCTGCAGGTGGCGCAACCGGTGAGCTTTGGCCATCACCTGCTGGCCTATGTCGAAATGTTCAGCCGCGACGCCGAGCGCATGCTTGAGGTGCGCGCACGCGTCAACCGCCTGCCGCTGGGCGCCGCCGCGCTGGCCGGCACCAGCTACCCGCTGGACCGCGAGCGTGTTGCCACCGCCTTGGGCATGGTCGATGCCAACGCTGCGCCGCAGGTCTGCCAGAACTCACTCGATGCGGTGAGCGACCGCGACTTTGCCATCGAGTTCAGCGCCGCCGCCGCGCTGTGCATGGTGCACATCAGCCGCCTGAGTGAAGAACTGGTGTTGTGGATGAGCCAGAACTTCGGCTTTATCAAAATCGCCGACCGCTTCACCACCGGCAGCTCGATCATGCCGCAAAAGAAAAACCCCGACGTGCCCGAACTCGCGCGCGGCAAGACCGGCCGCGTGGTGGGCCACCTGATGGGCCTGATCACCCTGATGAAAGGCCAGCCGCTGGCCTACAACAAGGACAACCAGGAAGACAAGGAGCCGCTCTTTGACACGGTGGACACACTCAAGGACACGCTGCGCATTTTTGCCGAGATGATCGGCGGCCAGCGCAACCCGGCCACGGGTCAGAAAGAAGGCGGCATCACGGTGAATGCGCAGGCGATGGAGCAGGCGGCATTAAAAGGCTACGCCACAGCCACCGACCTGGCTGACTATCTGGTCAAAAAAGGTCTGCCATTTCGCGATGCCCATGAAACCGTGGCGCACGCGGTCAAGGCCGCCATCACGCACCAGGTCGATTTGTCGGAACTGCCGCTGGCGGTGTTGCAGGGCTTCAACCCGAGCGTCGAGAAAGATGTGTATGAGGTGTTGAGCCTGCGCGGCTCGCTCAACGCCCGCGACATCCTGGGCGGCACCGCACCAAACCAGGTGCGCGCGCAAATTGCCCGGCACCGGCTGCGCCTGGGCGTGGCGCCTGAAAAGGTTTAAGCTCGGGGCCCCTATAGCACTGCATTATTTTTTTCTGAAGACAAAGCATGACCCATGTCCTGATTGTCGAAGACCAGGAGGCGAGCCGTTACCTGCTCAAAGCCTTGCTCGAAGGCAGCGGTTACCGGGTAAGCCAGGCCAGCAATGGCCTTGAGGCGCTGGCGGCCGCGCGGCGCGACGCGCCCGCGGTCGTGGTGTCCGATGTGCTCATGCCCGGGATGGACGGCTTTATGCTGTGCCGCGCCTGGATGCAGGACGCTGCGCTCAAATCGATCCCCTTTGTTTTCTACTCGGCCACTTACACCGACCCCCAGGACGAACGGCTGGCGCTGAGTCTGGGTGCGGTGCGCTACCTGATCAAACCGGTCGAGCCGATAATTTTCCTGGCCGAGTTGCAAGCGGTGCTCACGCAGTTGCCGGCCCGCGCCGCAGCCGTCGCGCCGCTCCAGGACCAGGACTTTTATGTGCTGCACGACGCGGCGCTCGCGCGCAAGCTCGAGCACAAGATCGGGCAGATCGAGGCCCTGAACCGCACGCTGCGCCAGAGCGAGCAAAACTACCGGCAGTTGTTCGAGGCCAACCCGCAGCCGATGTGGGTTTTCGACTTGCAGACGCTGCACTTTCTCGCGGTCAACGACGCGGCAGTAGCCCACTACGGCTACCGCCGCGACGAGTTTCTGGCCATGACGATCGCCGACATCCGGCCGTCCGAGGATGTGCCAAAACTGCTGGAAACCATCGCACAGACCCAAGATATGGACCTCAAACATGGCGACCAGTGGCACCACCGCAAGAAGGATGGCACGCTGATCAATGTAGAGATCAGCACGCACCAACTCGACTTCCATGGCCGGCGTGCCAAGTTAGTGCTGGCGCTTGACGTCACCGAACGCAAGATCGCCGAAGCCAAAATTCAACGCCTGACCCAGCTTTATGCCGCCCTGAGCGAGTGCAACCAGGCCATCGTGCATTGCCACAGCGAGCCCGAGTTGTTTGCAGCCGTGTGCCGCGCCGCCGTGCAGTTTGGCGGCATGAAAATGGCCTGGATCGGCTTGCTGGACCCGGTCAACCAGCGCGTCATACCCGTGGCCCAAAGTGGCGAAGGTGTGCAGTATCTCGCCGACCTCACCATTTCGGTCGATCCCGCGCTGGCGGTCGGGCGTGGCACGGTCGGCACCGCCATCCGCGAGCAGCGGCCCGTCTGGTGCCAGGATTACCTCAACGACCCCATGACCGCCCTCTGGCACGACATGGCCGGGCGCGCCGGCTGGCGTGCCGTGGCCACCTTGCCGCTGTCGCGCGGCGGCGGCGTCATCGGCGCTTTCATCCTGTTTTCGGACGTCGTCAACGCCTTCGACCAGGCCGCGCGCAGCCTGCTGCTGGAGATGGCTTCTGACATCAGCTACGCGCTCGACAACTTGGCGCTGGAAGCCGAGCGCCGCCAGGCGGAACAAGCGTTGCGCGCGAGCGAAGCCCGGTTTCGCGACCTGACAGAAATGTCTTCCGATTTTTATTGGGAGAGCGACGCCAAACACCGGCTGACGACGCGCACCGAGGGCATCAAGGGGGCCTCCTTGTCAGCCTTTCCGTTTGGCCCGATGATTGGCAAATGCCGCTGGGAAACGCCCCATCTTTCACCCGACCAGAACGGCTGGCTTGCGCACCGGGCCACCCTTGAGGCGCATCTTCCGTTTCGCGATTTTGAGTTCTCGCGTGCCGGCGCCGATGGCAGCACCCGGCATTTCTCGATCAGTGGCGCGCCGCTGTTCGATGCGGCGGGCACCTTTCAGGGCTACCGCGGCGTGGGCAGCGACATCACCGAGCGCAAACGCGCCGAAGACGCGCTGCGCCAGGCGGCCATGGTGTTTGGCAACTCCCGCGAGGGCGTGACCATCACCGACCTGGACGCCTGCATCCTGAGTGTCAACCCGGCCTTTACCGCCATCACCGGCTACAGCGAAGCTGAAGTGCTGGGGCAAAATCCGCGTCTGCTGCAGTCCGGGCGCCATGACCGCAGCTTCTACCAATCGCTGTGGGCCAGCCTGCTCGAGGCTGGCCACTGGCAGGGCGAAGTCTGGAACCGGCGCAAGAACGGCGAGGTTTACCCCGAGTGGCTCAGCATCAGCACGGTGCGCGACAACGACGGCCAGCCGAGCCGCTACGTGGCGGTGTTTGCCGACATCAGCCAGATCAAGCAGAGCGAGGAGCGCCTCGAGCACCTGGCGCACTACGATGCGCTGACCCAGTTGCCCAATCGCCTGCTGCTGTTTTCACGGCTGGAGCACGGCATCGAACAGGCGCAACGCAATCAGACCATGATGGCACTGCTGATGCTCGACCTCGACCACTTCAAGGACGTCAACGACAGTTTTGGCCATCTGGCCGGCGACGAACTGCTGCAACTGGTGGCGCAGCGCCTGAACACGCGCTTGCGTGAGGTCGATACCATTTGCCGCCTCGGTGGCGACGAGTTCACGGTGCTGCTGGACAAAATCACCCAACCTGAAGACGCCGGCCGCGTGGCCAATGACATCATCGCCGCCTTGAGCGAACCCTGGCACCTGTCCAATGGCTCAGAGGTGCGCATCGGCGCGAGCGTGGGCATCAGCCTGTACCCGGCGCATGGCCAGAGCGCCGTGGCCTTGCTGCAACAGGCCGATACCTCGCTCTACCAGGCCAAGACCGAGGGGCGCGGGCGCTTCAAGTACTTCTCGGAGGAACTCACGCACTCGGTGCGCACCCGCATCGAACTCGAAGTGCGCCTGCGCCGCGCGCTGGAACACCATGAATTGCGCGTGTACTACCAGCCGCAGGTTGACATTGCCAGCGGCCGCATCGTCGGGGCCGAGGCGCTGGTGCGCTGGCAGGACCCGGTTGAAGGCCTGATTGCACCGGGACGGTTCATTCGGGTTGCCGAAGAAACCGGCCTGATCACGCCGATTGGCAACTGGGTGTTGCAGCAAACCTGCCACCAGGGCCAGCGCTGGATCGAGGCCGGCCTGCCACCGTTGCGACTGGCCGTGAATCTGTCGGCGCACCAGTTCCTGCACAGCAACATCGGGCAAGTGGTGGCCGAGGCGCTGGCGCAAAGCGGTTTCCCGGCGGCCCGGCTGGAGCTCGAACTCACCGAAAGCGCCCTGATGGAGCGCGAGGCCGAAGCCATCAAAATTCTGGACCAATTGCGCGCCCTGGGCGTGAAACTGGCGATTGACGACTTTGGCACCGGCTATTCGTCGCTGGCTTACCTCAAGCGCCTGCCACTGGACATTCTCAAAATCGACAAGAGCTTTGTTGACAATCTGGCGCACGACCCCGACGACCAGGCGATTGCCGCCACCATCATCGCCATGGCGCAGACGCTGCGCCTGCAAGCGCTGGCCGAAGGGGTTGAAACCCAAGAGCAGCTTGATTTTCTGCAGGCGCAGGGTTGCGACATGTACCAGGGCTACCTCACCAGTGCGCCCGTGCCGGCAGATCAATTCGAGCAACTGCTGCGCGCACGCACGCTGGCATGAGGCTCGCGGCGTTTGATGCCCACCACGATTGAGGTAGCCACACTTGCCAAACCTTGCTTCATCGTCAGCACCGGCGCAGTTGGCACCTGTGCCTGCGCAACGTCCGCTGCACCGCGCGCTGCTCTGGCTTGTCATTGGCTTCTTGCTGGTTGCGGCGGGTCTGGTCGCCTGGACGCTGGCCTACCTGCGCAGCCAGACGATCGAGTCAAGCGAGCGCCTGACCCAGTCATTCGCCCAGGTGATCGAGGAGCAGACCTCGCGCACCCTGCAGACCATCGACCAGCGATTGCAACTGGCGGCCAACGGCCTGGCGCAACTTGAAACCGCGGGCACGCTCAACGAAGCAGCGGCCCACGCGCTGTTGCAAGCGCAGGCTAAAGAACTGCCCTTTGTCCGTGCCATCTGGGTGCTCGACGCGCAGGGGCGCATCCGGTACGACTCGGACCTCGGCAACATCGGCATCAGTCTGGCCGACCGCCCCTACTTCCAGGCCTATCTGGCGCAGCCGCAAACCCGGTTTTACCTGGGCAGCCCGGTGCGCAGCCGCACCACCGGCACCTGGTTGATCAGCGCGGCCCGGCCCTTGCGCACAGCCGATGGCGCGTTTGCCGGCATCATCGTGGCCGCCGTGGAACCGCCCTATTTCGACAAGCTGTGGCGCTCGGTTGACTTGGGCGCCGACAGCTCGATTGCCCTGTTTCGCAGCGACGGCACCTTGATGATGCGCAGCCCCTTTGATGAAACGGCCATGGGCAAGGTATTTTCGGGCACACGCCTGTTCAGCGAGCTGTTGCCCACAAGTCCTGCCGGCAGCTATCGCAGCAACAGCGCCATTGACGGCACCTTGCGCAGCTTCGCTTACCGGACCCTGTCGGCGCAGAGCAGTCTGGTGGTGGTGGTCGGCCAATCGTTTGAGCGACTATTGGCACCCTGGCGCCAACAGGCTTGGTTGGCGGCTGCACTGGTGCTGGTCATGGCGCTGGTCACGCTGGCCTCGGTCAGGCACCTCGGCCAGGCCTGGCAGCGCCAGCAACAAGACCAGTTGACCCTGCAGGCCAAGCAGCAGGCGCTACAGGAAAAGACCTCGGTTTTGCGCCTGTTCATCGAGCACGCGCCCGCGGCCATTGCCATGTTTGACCGTGATATGCGATACCTGGCCTACAGCCGACGCTGGCTGCTTGACCTTGGCCTGGCCGAGCAGGCGCTGGCTGGCCGCTGTCACTACGACATCTTCCCCAATCTGCCGGACCGCTGGAAGCAGATTCACCGACGCTGCCTGGCGGGAGCGACTGAAAAATGCGATGAAGACCCGTTTGCGCGCGCCGATGGCAGCACGGACTGGGTGCACTGGGAAGTGCATCCGTGGCGCACGGGCGCGGGCGACATCGGTGGCATCATCATTTTTTCGGAAGTCATCACCGAGCGCAAACGCGCCGAGGCGGCATTGCGCGCCAGTCACGAGCAATTGCGCCTGGTGACGGACCACGCCCTGGTGTTGCTCGCCCATTGCGACCAACAACAGCGTTACCGCTTTGTGAACCAGCCTTATGCCGACATGTTTGCCCTGCCGGCAGCCGATTTTGTCGGCAAACCGCTGCGCGACGTGCTGGGCGACGCGGCTTATACCGTGGCCCAGCCTTACCTGAAAGCCGTGCTGGCGGGGCAACCGCAAGAGTACGACATGGCGCTGCCAAGCGCCAAAAATGGCACGCGTTACATGCATGCGGCGTATGCGCCCGAGCGTGATGCATCAGGCCGGGTGATCGGCTTTGTTGCCGCCATTGTCGATATCACCGAGCGCCAGCAGGCGGAGCAGCAAATCCGCGCGCAGCTCGATGAGCTGCTGCGCTGGCAGGAACTGATGGTCGGGCGCGAGCAGCGCATGGTGGAGCTCAAGGCCGAGGTCAACGAGCTGTGCAATCGCCTGGGTGAGGCGGTGCGCTACGCGGGCGAGGCCGGGGCATGAAAAGCATCGCACTGACGCGCTTTCTGACGCGCCTGATCTGGCTCAGCCTGCTGCCGCTGATGCTGCTGGCAGCCTACCTGATCTTCAGCAGCGTGCGCAACACGCAGGCAACGCAAGACCTGGCGGCGGCCAGTCTGGCGGCCAACTTCGCCAGCGCCACTGACAGCGACCTGCAAGCGCGCATCAACGGCCTGCAGTTGCTGGCCTCGTCGCCGTTGGCCAACGACGCCTCGGGCCGCCCGGCGCTGTACCACGAAGCGCAAGGCTTTGTCACCCATTTTGGCAGCCATGTCATCCTGGCCGACCTTGAGATGCAGATGTTGTTCAACACGCGCGTGCCCTTTGGCACTGCGTTGTCCAAGCTGCCGCGCCCCACCGGCCACGCCGCGGTACCTGTTGCGTTGCAGACGGGGCGGGCTGCGGTTGGCGATATCTTTTTCGGCCCGGTCGCCAAAGTACCACTGGTCGCTCTTGCGGTACCGGGCCGGCGCAACGGCAAAACCGTCTTTGTACTGCTCACCACGTTTGAGGGCGCGCAGTTTCAACAACGCCTGGGCCAGGTGGCGCTGCCTGCCGATTGGTCGCTCGCCCTGCAAGACGGCACCGGTGCCACGATCGCACGGCGTGCGCCGCCGGGCTTCACCCCGACGAACAACCTCAACACCCATAGGCGCTTTGCCGTCGCCTCCGGGCTCTCGCCATGGTCGGTGGTGCTCGAGATACCGCCCGACGTGTACCGCGCGCCGCTGCTCGCTGCGGCTGGCGCGCTGGCGCTGCTACTGCTCGGCGCGACGCTGGTGAGTGCATTGGGTGGCGGCTTGGCCGCCCGACGGCTGGCCCGCGAGGTGGCCGCGCTGGCGCAGCGGGGGGCGCCGGCGCCAGTCATCGCCGAAATTGCCACGGCACGCGCGCTACTCGACGCAACGGCGCAACAGCGCGCCAACGCCGAGACAAAACTGCGCCAGAGTGAATTGCGCTTCAGGCTGGCCGCCACCACCGGCAACGTCTGGGACTGGAACATCGTGACGCATCAGGTGGCTTTCCCCGAGGAGTCCTGGCGCGCGCTGGGCTACGAGGCGCCCGTTGCCGACAGTCCGGTCGCCATGCTCGAGTCGCTGCTGCACCCCGAGGATCGCGCCCGCTGGCGTCAGGCGCTCAGGGACCATCTCAAGCGGCATCTGCCCTACGACCTGGACTTTCGCGCCCGCACCCCATCGGGCGAGTACCGCTGGTTCAACACCCGGGGCCAAGCGCAGTGGGACGACAACGGCCGCGCCACTTACATGGCCGGCGTCACGTTCGACATCACCGAGCGCAAGCAGCTGGAACAGCGCAACCTGGCGCAACTCGAACAACTCAGGCACAGCGAGGCCGAAGACAAACGGCTGCTGGCGCTGGCGGACCAGTCGCGCCGCGCGCTGCTCAATGTGCTGCAGGATCAAAAACAGGCCGAGGCCGCGCTGCAAGAAAACCAGCGCTTACTGGCAGAAACGGAAAAAATTGGCAAGGTCGGCGGCTGGGAATTTGACATTGCCACAGGCAAACAGCACTGGACGCCAGAGGTTTACGCCATTCATGAGGTGGACGCGAGCTTTGATCCGACGGTAGAGGTCGGCATCAACTTTTACACGCCCGCTTCCCGCCCGATCATCGAGCGCGCCGTGCAGCGCGCGGTGGCGCAAGGCGAACCGTTTGATCTGGAGCTGGAGATCACCACCGCCAAAGGCAATCTGCGCAACGTTCACGCCATCGGCAAGGTCGATCAGGCGCGGCGCCGCGTCCATGGTTTCTTCCAGGACATCACCGAGCAAAAACGTGTGGAGCTGGCGCTGAGCGAAAGTGAAGAGCGTCTGCGCTTGGCCACCGAGATGGCGGAAATCGCGACTTGGGAATATGACTTCCAATCCGATCAAATGTCACGTTCCGCCAACCATGACCAACTGTATGGCCTGGCGTGGCAGGAGCGCTGGAACATTGGCACATTTACCGAGGCAACCCATCCCGACGACCGTGAGCGATCCAACGCGATTATTCAGGCAGCGGTTGCGCCAGGCGGGCCGGATCACTACGCATTCGATTTCCGTGTGGTCTGGCCGGACGGCAGCCTGCACTGGCTCTGGGTGAAAGGTGGGGTCCTCAAAAGAGACCCAACCGGTCGGGGGTTGTTGGTTCGTGGGGTGCTGCTTGATATCTCCGCGCGCAAACAAAGTGAAATCGAAATCGAGCGTTTGCATGAAGAACTTCAGCGCCACGCCACCGAGCTGGAGCAACGCGTGGCCGAGCGCACCGCCGAGCTGGTGGTTGCCAGGGATCGCGCCGAAGCCGCCGACCGCATCAAATCGTCTTTTCTGGCCACCATGTCGCACGAGCTGCGCACGCCGCTCAATTCGGTCATCGGTTTTACCGGCGTGCTGTTGCAAAAGATCCCGGGACCACTCAATGCCGAGCAGGAGAAACAACTCAACTTTGTGCTCAACGCTGGCCGCCACCTGCTGGCGCTGATCAGCGACGTGCTCGACATCTCCAAGGTGGAGGCCGGCGAGCTGCACCTGGCCCGCGAGCCTTTCGACTTCAGCGCGCTGCTCGACAGGGTGGGCGCCGCTTTTGCGCTAGAAGCCGGGCGCCGCGGACTGGCGTTCAAACTGCTGCCCTGCCCGCAACCAGTGCTGCTCAGAGGCGATGCCCGCCGGATCGAGCAAGTGCTCAACAACCTGCTCAGCAACGCGCTCAAATTCACACCTTCAGGAACCATCACGCTGGCCTGCGCGGGCGAGGACCATGGCCTGGTTGTCAACGTCAGCGACACCGGCGTCGGCATCAAACCCGAAGACATGAACAAGCTGTTTCGCGCTTTCAGCCAGATCGAGACCGGCTTGTCCGGCCTGCGCGAGGGCACCGGCCTGGGCCTGGCCATCAGCAAACACCTGGTCGAAGCCATGGGCGGCGAAGTCAGGGCCGAGAGCACCTGGGGCCAGGGCAGCCGCTTCAGTTTTACACTGCCCATCGCAGACCAGGCAAACCAGGGAGTCCCAGGATGAACGTATTGGTCATTGAAGACAACGCGCAAAACATTTACCTTGAGCGTTATTTGCTCGAAGCCCGCGGCCACCACGTCAGTGAGGCCATCGACGGGCCCGCAGGCATCGCTGCCGCCCGTGCTGCCGTGCCTGATCTGGTGCTGCTTGACATCCAGTTGCCGGGCATGGACGGCTATGCGGTCGCACGCGCGTTGCGCGCCATCCCGCAGCTCGACGCCGTGCCGATTGTGGTGGTGACCTCGTATGCCATGAGCGGCGACCGGGCCAAGGCGATGGTGGAGGGTTGCGATGATTACATTGAAAAACCGATCAACCCCGACACCTTTGTCACCCTGGTCGAGGCCGCAGGTTTGAACGGCCGCAACCAGGAGAAGGCAGGCGCATGATCCATGTCCTGATCGTTGAAGACAACGAGCCCAGCCGCTACCTGCTCAAGGCGCTGCTTGAAGGCAGCGGCTACCGCGTGACACAGGCGGCCAACGGCATCGAGGCCCTGGCGGCGGCGCGGTTGGAGCCGCCCGACATCGTCGTCTCGGACGCGCTGATGCCCCAGATGGACGGCTTTGACTTGTGCCGCGCCTGGATGCAGGACGAGAAGCTCAGGGTGATTCCCTTTGTTTTTTATTCCGCCACCTACACCAGCCCCGAGGACGCGCAGTTGGCGCTCTCGCTGGGCGCCGTGCGTTATCTGATCAAGCCGGTGAAACCGCAGCAGTTTCTGGCCACCTTGCAGACCGTGCTGATGGAATGGGCGGCGCACCCGGCGCCGAATCAGGTTGCACCGCTGGCCGAGCCGGACTTCAAGGCACGGCACGACATGGCGCTGGCGTGCAAGCTCGACCACAAGATGGCGCAACTAGCCGAGGCCAACCTCAAGCTGGGCCAGAGCGAGCGCAACTACCGCCAGCTGTTCGAGGACAACCCGTTGCCGATGTGGGTCTGTGACCATATGACCCGGTGGCCGACGCCTGCCTGACGCTGTTCCGTGACAAAGCGTTCCTGATTCCGGATTGAGGGATTTCACGGCTAAACTCAAATGGGGTGGCGTGTTGCGACAACCGCCCCCTACAACCGCCCCGACCGATAAACCTTCACCCTCCGCTGCATGAACGACACCTCTCCCACCCCGCCCGAAGTCATTCCCCCGTACACCACCGGCTGGCGCCTGGCGACCATCATCTGCGTGGTTCTGTTGGCTGTGGGAGGCGCCACCGGGGTCAGCCTGTACGAGATGTTCAACGCACAGATTTCGCACCTGCAGGCCAAGCTCAAGAACGTGCCGCAAACCAAATACGTTGCCGTGTTGCTCGACGCCCAGCAAGCCCCGGGCGTGCTGGTTACGTTTGACCCGCTGGATGGCTTTTTGCAGTTGCAGCGCCTCACTGACATCAAGGAAGGCCAAAACGACAGCATGCAGTTGTGGGACACCACCGTGCCAGCTCAGCCCAAATCGCTGGGGGTGCTGACACCCAAAATCAGAACGGCGCAATTGCCAGTGACTGAAAAGTCAATCGCCAAAGTGATGCATCTGTCGATCAGCGTTGAAAACCGGGGTGGTGCAGAAGAAGAGGCGCCACCGCTGCTGCCCTATCTGTACAGCGGCGCGCTGGTGCAGAAAGCACTTTAAAAGACCTTGCGAGTCAGACCACTTGCGCAGCGACGTGCTGT
>Ga0210028_1000074_pt1 | contig 81594 bp, 74 predicted proteins | sample CryGeymeta201513_FD_185468 | JGI IMG/M metagenome (GOLD analysis project Ga0210028, IMG submission 185468) | Groundwater microbial communities from Crystal Geyser aquifers in Utah, USA - Crystal Geyser metaG 2015-13 (SPAdes) (version 2) | ecosystem: Environmental > Aquatic > Deep subsurface >...
GATAATTTTAACCACAGGAATACATTGACGTATTTCGAGGATTAAAATTTGAGCCCAACGCCGAAATCGGTGAAAATAGCCATTTACGGATGGGCACTAACTAACGGCCATGCCCGGGTAGGGCACAACGAAAGATGAAAATGGTCAATAAGTTGGAAGCATTTTCATATAAACCGTGAACAGTGAACCTGACAACCTGAGTAGTTACGATTAATACACAATTTCTCAGGAGGCGCTCATGGACTACATCCTTGATTTTCGTAAGGTGGACAAAGATTCACTTGCAACAGTGGGAGGTAAAAACGCGAGCCTCGGCGAGATGATCAAGGCCGGGATAAGAGTTCCTCCCGGATTTGCCGTGACAACGGATTCATATCTGCAGTTCATCTCTGATACGGGAATAAAGGATAGTATATACACTTTGCTCTCAGGGCTTGATCCTGACGACACCGCTGAACTTATCAGGGCCACGGAAAAGATTCAGTCCATGATAGCAGGCAAACCGCTTCCTGAGGAAGTAAGGAAAGCCATCTTTGGGCATTACAGAGAGCTGTGCGAGATGTTTTCCTTGAGCAGCGTCCCTGTTGCCGTCCGGTCGAGCGCTACAGCCGAAGACCTGCCTAACGCAAGCTTTGCAGGCCAGCAGGATACGTATCTTTGGATACAGGGCGCCTCGGATGTGACCGATAAGGTAAAGAAATGCTGGGCAAGCCTCTTTAATCCCAGGGCTGTCAGCTACCGCATGAAGAACCAATTTCCCCATGAAAAGGTGTTAATAAGCGTAGGGGTGCAGAAGATGGTGAACTCCAAGGTGGCCGGGGTCATGTTTACCATTAATCCCACAGACGGAGACCCTTCCAAGGCGGTAATAGAAGGGAGCTGGGGGCTTGGGGAGACGGTTGTTTCAGGGTCTGTAAACCCGGATAAGTTCGTGGTTGACAAGGTCATTTTGGAGATAAGCGAAAGGAGGATTTCAGATAAGCATATCGCCTGCCTCTTTGATCAGGCCAAAGGCGAGGTGGTCAATTGCGAAGTAGAACCGGGGATGCGAGGCAAATGCTGCATCGAGGACCGTGAGGTGAAGATGCTGGTTCAGATGGGAAAGGATATTGAACGCCATTACGGGCGGGCCATGGATATTGAGTGGGCCATTGATAAAGACCTGCCCTTCCCCCACAACATCTTTATCGTACAGGCCAGACCGGAGACCGTCTGGAGTCAGAAGAGGAAAGAACCCCTGCTCGGCAAGAAGACCGGCTATGAGCTTCTGATGGAAAGGGCCATGAAGCGCATCCGCATCCCCTGATGAGAAAATGCCTTAGCGATGAAGGGCAGTGAGCGGATATCGGTCTTACGGCAAGACGGTCTGAGTGGACCATGCGGGCCGGATAAGACACCGGGCCGGGAGTCGGTATAGTTTATTTTGCTTGTTTATAACCTTTTTGTTAGGTGAGGAAAATCCATGAAGGACATGAGAGAATTTATTTCACAGGCGGAAAAGGAAGGACAGCTCAAGAGGATAAAGGCTGAGGTGGACTGGGACCTGGAGCTTTCGCACATCGCTAAGCTCAATGAAGAAGTCGCAGGGCCGGCGCTTCTCTTTGAAAACGTAAAAGGCTACAAGAGCCCGGTTATCACAAGCGTATGCACCACAACCCAAAGACTGGCCCTTATAATGGGACTTCCCAGAAATTCCACCCTTGTTGACCTCATGAGGTTCTGGGTTGAGAAGAACAAGGCCAAAGTTCCTCCTAAATGGGTGAACTCAGGCCCCTGCAAGGAAAACATCATCAAAGGTGAAGATATTGACCTCTTCAAATTCCCCGTTCCAAAATACTATCCAAAAGACGGGGGCCGCTTCTTCGGGACAGCTCATTTCGTGTTGACCAAGGACCCTGAGACAGGATGGGTTAATCTAGGGACATACAGACTGCAACTGCTGGCGAAAAACCGCCTGGGCACTCAGTTTATAAAAGGCAAACACGCCGACCAGATGCTTAAGAAATATCAGGCAATGGGGAAAATAATGCCTGTTGCAGTAGTTGTAGGCTGTGACCCACTGCTTTTCCTTATGGGAGCGGCAAGGGTCAGCGCCTTTGAATGTGAATACGATCTGGCAGGCGCGATCCGAGGTAACCCCATAGAGGTCGTAAAGGCGGAAACCAACGATCTTCCGGTGCCCGCCTTTGCCGAGATCGTTGTTGAGGGAGAAGTTGATCCCAACAAAACTCTCCCCGAGGGTCCATTCGGGGAATATACGGGCTACTATTCCGGAGTGGGGACCGACGAAAGAAACTACATAGCTGTAAAATGCGTCACACATAGAAACAATCCCATCTTTTGGGGAACAACGGTTGGAAGGGCCGTAACGGACACCCACATGACCATGGCCCTTACTTACGGCGCTACGCTCTGGCAGCAGCTTGTTGATATGAGGATCCCCGGCATAAAGGCGGTTTACTGCCCGCCTGAGGGCTCAGGCAGGTTTCTAGCCATCATTTCCGTTAAGACCATGTATCCGGGACATGCCGACCAGGTGCTCACAGCCGCAATCTCAACGGAAATGGGCGCCTACGGGCTCAAAACCGTGATAGTGGTTGATGAAGACATAGACCCCTGGGATATTCCCAGAGTTCTCTACGCCCTGAGCTTCAGGTTCCAGCCCAACAGAAGCCAGGTGATAAAGAGGGGCAGATCCACTCCGCTTGATCCATCTTTGCCTATTGAAACAAGGGATATAACAGGGAGACTTTTGCTGGATGCGACAATCCCCTATGAATGGAAGGAAAAGCCCATTCCCATACTGCTTGACCCAGATGTGGTAAAAAAGGTAAAGGCCAGGTGGGCTGAACTGGGTCTTTAGCCCTCAATGAAACACGTTAGCGTTAAAACGGGCTGTTGGTCTATCTGCAGTGAGGCTCCCCAGCCCTGCAAACATTAAAGCTGAATCAGGAGATACGAAAATGGCCGAAGGCATTGTTCTGGATGGTTTGAGAATCCTGGTAGTGGATGACGAGCCGGATATTCTTGAGATTCTGGGAGAGCTTCTCTCAATGGCCAAGCTCATTAAGGCATCTAACTACTCAGAGGCGAAAAAGGCGCTCGAGACTCAAGAGATTGATCTAGCGGTACTTGATATCATGGGAGTAAACGGCTATGGTCTTCTTGAAATTGCCAAGAATAAGAATATCCCAACGGTTATGCTTACTGCACACGCCTTTACCCCTGACAATCTTGCAAGATCCATAAAGGAAGGAGCCGATTCCTATATCCCCAAGGAGGAGCTTAGCAGGATAGAGGAATTCCTGATTGATGTCCTTAAGGCAAGGAGACAGGGCGACAGCACCTGGAAATACTGGGAGGAAAAACTCCCCTCTTCCTATTTTGAAAGGAGATGGGGGTCAACCTGGCAGAGCAGCAACAAGGAATTCTGGGACACATTCAGATCAAGCATCAAGGCAAGAAGAGACCGGGAAAGCAAATGATTCAAAAGCATGAGGTGGGCGATTTACAGACTTACTGCTACCCTGTCTATTGAAACATGTTCACGCACAAGAAATGGAGGTGAAAGGTGAAACCCATTCGTTATACCGAAAGGATGGTAGGCGAATTCCTGGCTAAAGGTTACTGGACAAGAGAGACCTTCTACGATTTCTATGACAGAAACGCAAAAAATATTGGAGATAAAGAGGCCCTTGTTGACTCAAGATACAGAGTTACCTGGGCGGAAGCAAAGAGGCTCGTTGACGCTATAGCCCTCTCCTGGGTCGAGATGGGAATACCCAAATTCGCCCGAGTTATAATACAGTCCCCCAACAGCGTTTACGGATTTCTCTCGAGGATTGCAAGCGAAAGGGCCGGGCTCATATCGCTTACGGTATATCCATACCTGAGGGAAAAAGAGCTTGAATACATGGTCGAGCGCACAGAGGCCTCAGCGGTAGTGATACCGTCTGTTTACAGGAATTTCGACTATCTGGAGATGTACAGCAATCTAAGAAAAAGATTCCCCTCACTTACTCATTTTTTCCTCTTTGACGACGTTGTGCCGGAAAACGCCCCACAGGGCACCTATTCCCTCACGAAGATCGCCAGGGAAGGGGCGTCAAAAAAGATAGACGAAGCGGCTCTTGCGGAAAGGAAACTTGATCCCATCTGGAACGTAGGTCTTCTTACGAGCACCACTGGAACGACCGGCCTTCCGAAGCTCGTCGAATGGCCGATGGCTCCCAGGATATGCACTTCCAAGGCAAGGGTTGACATCTGGAATCTCACAAAGGATGACATAACTATGGCAATAGCGCCGCACGCGGGAGGAGCTGCCGGAACGCTTACCTACTTCGCAGCCCCCCTTGCGGGAGCAAAGACCGTCATGCTTGAGGAGTTCTCCCCTGATGCGGCCCTCTCTCTCATTGAAAAAGAGAGAGCTACGGCCATAGGCGTGGTTCCCACCCATCTTGTCAGGATGCTTGAGGCGGACGCGAAAAAGTATGATCTCTCGAGTCTTCGATTTATTCGATCCGCCGGCGGGTATTTGTCTCCCCAGGTGGCGGAAGAGGCAGAAGAGGCTTTCGGAGCCTCTATTACGAGCGACCTCGGCACCCAGGACATGGGAAGCGTATCAGGTTGCAGGGTAGAGGATTCCAAGGAACTTAGAAGGAGGACCGTGGGAAGGATGCTCCCCGGAAACCAGGTGCGGCTTGTTGATGAAAAGGGAAACCCGGTGCATGAGGGAGAACCCGGCATACTCTATTTCAGAGGTCCACACGCCCCGGCCGGATACTACAGGGACGAAAAACTTACCAGCACGGTCTTTGATCCGGACGGATGGACCACTACCGGAGATATAGTCAAGTTCGATCAGGGCTGTCTGTGGATACTGGGCCGGGCCAAGGACATGATTATCCGGGGGGGACAAAACATCTACCCGGCAGAAATAGAGGGGCTGTTAAACGAACATCCAAACGTCGCCTCGGTTGCGATAGTTGCCTATCCTGACAGAGAGATGGGTGAGAGGGCATGCGCCTGCGTGATACCGAAGGCGGGAAAGACCATCGGCTTCCAGGAGATGGTTGATTTCCTGAAATCAAAGAAGCTGGCCATGTTCAAGCTTCCGGAGAAACTTGTCCTTATGGATGCATTCCCCATTGTCGGGGACTCGGGAAAGATAGACAAAAAGGTGCTCAAAAGGCAGATAGAGGAAAAGATCGCCGGAGGAGATATCTGATGTCGGATCAGGCCTTGAAAGTCCTCGTCGTATCAACCCTTGACACAAAGGCAAGAGAAACGGTCTATCTAAAGGAGAAGGCCGCCTCCTTAGGTCTTGAGGCGATCCTCATGGACCTGTCCATGAGGGGAGGCGCGCAGGTCAAGGCACAGATAACACCTGCCGAGGTGGCGGCGGAGACAGGCAGTTCAATAGATGAAATAAGAAGCTCCAGAGAAAGGTCAAAATCAACCAGCGCCTTTATCGAGGGCGGCTCCGCCATTGCGCTTCGTCTTTGGAGAGAGGGTAAGCTCCATGGAATCATGGGCGTCGGGGGGGCTACAGGCTCGCTTATGGCCACCGAGATAATGAGGGCGCTCCCTTTTGGGATACCAAAGATCATGATATCATCGGCCGCGGCCCTTCCCGGGCTTTCCACCCGATTCATCGGGACCGGCGACATCATGCTCTTCCATACTGTAATAGAACTATCAGGGCTTTCAAACCTCCTCAGAAACGTCCTTGACCGTGCCGCGTGCGCAATGGCAGGGATGCTAAAGGGAGAAACGACGGTTCCAAAAGCCTCAGCGGGTAAGGCAATCGCCCTCACCATGCTTGGGCCTTGCGATTCATGCGGTCACAGGGTTCAGCAGGCACTTGAGGACAGAGGCTATCAGGTCATAGGATTCCACGCGGCAGGGGTTTGCGATAGGGCGATGGAGGAGATGATCGAGGAGGGTTTCTTTGAAGGCGTAGTGGATCTGGCGCCGGGCGGTGTCGGGGAAAACCTCTTCGGCTTTATGCGTGATGCGGGCCCCAAGAGGATGGAACCTGCAGGTAAGGTTGGAATCCCGCAAGTTATATCCACATGCAGCGTAAACCACATAACACCTTCCCGCTCTACCTATACCTCCGAGATGGCCGGCCGCAGAAAATACGACCTTGACAGGCTGAGAACCTGGCTCAGGATATCCCCGGCCGAACTCAGACAGGTGGCGCGGGTTTTCATTGAGAAGCTCAACAGGGCCCGTGGACCCGTCAAGATCGTAATACCCGGCCGCGGCTGGTCATCGGTGGATGTCCCGGGAAATCCCACCTTTGATCCCCTCGAGGATATGATATTCGTGGAGGAGTTGAAGGCCGGGCTGGAAAAGAATATATTGGTTTCCGTAGTTGATGCAAACATGGAGGAGCCTGCATTTGCAGATGCCGTCGTTGATTCCTGTCTATCCATCTTTCCAAAGGCCTGACATGGCCGGAATCGCCTGGTAAGGACTTTTGATGAAAAAGAGGCTTGTCATAGGGATATCCGGAGCAAGCGGAGTCATATACGGCATAAGGATGCTTGAACTCCTCAGAGAAAGCTCAAGGGAAATACATCTTATCATATCCGAGGCAGGAAGAAAAAACATTGAGATAGAGACTGGCTACCGTGTTAAAGACGTCCTTGCCATGGCCTACCGCACTTACGATAATCAGGACGTAGGGGCCGCTCTTGCAAGCGGATCTTTTCTCACTGAGGCCATGGTCATCATCCCCTGCACGGTAAAGACCCTCTCAGGCATTGCCAATTCCTATACCACAAACCTCATGGTGAGGGCCGCAGACGTGCATCTCAAGGAAGGGAGAAAACTCGTCCTGGTGGTAAGAGAAACCCCTCTGCATAAAGGACACTTGAGGCTCATGACTATGGCGGCGGACATGGGAGCGCACATCCTTCCGCCGATTCCTTCCTTTTATCACATGCCCAGGACAATTGACGACATCATCTCACAGACAGTCGGAAAGATATTTGATTATCTGGGCATCGAACACGATCTATTCGCCCGTTGGGGCGAGGACATTCAGGAGAAGAGGAGCAGGAGCAATGTTGTTACCCAAATTTGAATACCACGAGCCAGGGAGGTTATCAGAGGCATGCGCCCTGATGGCTGAGCTTGGCGAAGGTGCAAGACCCCTTGCGGGCGGAACGGATCTTCTGGTCAATATGAAAAAAAATCTCATTAAGCCCCGGCATGTGGTCTATCTTGGACGTATAAAGGAGATTACCTCCCTTAAGCAGGACTCAAAAGGTTTCAGCCTGGGGAGTTTCATGAACATAGCCGACATCGCAGGCAGCCCCCTTATAAGCGATAAACTTCCAGCCCTGTCGGAAGGGGCCGCAGGCCTTGGAAGCCCGCTAGTAAGAAACCTTGCGACAATAGGCGGAAATATCGCCTCAGCTCGGCCGGCCGCGGATATGCCCCCTCCCCTTATGGTTTACGGGGCAAGGATCAAACTGAACAGAAAGGGAAGATCCCGGCTCATAGCAATTGAGGAATTCTTTACCGGGCCGGGAAAAACGCTCTTAAAGGCGGGCGAGATACTCTCAGAGATAATTATTGATGAACCGCCTGTCTTCTCGGGGGCTTCCTATATAAAGTTCGGTATGAGGCGTGCGCTTGAGATATCGCTTGTGAGCGCGGCCTCCTTCATAAGCCTTGAATCCCCGGAAGGTATAATAACAAAGGCGCGCATCGCCCTCGGCGCGGTTGGTCCGGTTCCCTTGCGGGCAAGATCCGCAGAGGCGGTTCTGGTTGGAGAAAAGCCCTCCGCATCCCTCTTTGAAAGGGCCGCTGACGCGGCGGTAACGGATGCAAGGCCCATTGATGATTTCAGGGGATCGGCCGAATACCGGAGAGACATGGTGAAGGTCCTTACGAGAAGGACACTGGAAGCGGCCCTCAAGAGGGCCTCACACTAACCCCCATGCCCGGGCAGGGCACAACGAAATATGAAAATCACCCCCACCCTTCCCTCCCCCGTCGAGGGGGAGGAATAAAGGCGAGGGGCATTTTCATATAAAAGAATTCCTTACCCAGGTAATAATTACATCGGAGAGGTTTAAAACCATTAGCTAGGAGACTTAGATGAAACGGTTGATAAAAACGACCATTAACGGCCAGGACCTGGAGCTTGCCGTAAACCCTAACCAGACCCTTGCGGATTTATTGCGCTACGAGCTGGGCCTGACCGGTACAAAAAAGGGTTGCGAGATGGGAGAATGCGGCTCATGCACTGTCATTCTGGACGACAGGCCCGTTAATTCCTGTCTGGTCTTGGCCGTAAGGGCAGACGGCAGTTCCATTACAACCATTGAAGGGATGGAAACGGATAGTGGAATGCACCCCATACAGAAGGCCTTCGTGGAAAAAGGCGCCATTCAGTGCGGCTTTTGCTCTCCTGGGATGATCCTTTCAGCCAAGGCCCTTCTTGACAAAAATCCCACACCTGATGAAAGGCAGATCAGGACAGCCATCTCCGGAAATCTTTGCAGGTGCACGGGTTATCAAAAGATCGTAGAGGCCATTTCCTCTGTCGCGCAAACAGGAGTCAAAAATGAATGATTACGGTGTGATAAACAAGAGAGCGCCAAGGCTTGATGCCCCGGATAAGGCCTCGGGCAGGGCAAAGTACATAGACGACATGACCATGCCGGGGATGCTCTATGGGGCACTGCTCCAGAGCCCGATCGCCCACGGAAGGATTACCAATATTGATACCTCAAGGGCCAAAAGGCTTCCGGGCGTAAAGGCCGTACTCACGGCCGAAGACGTCGGCATCGTGCACTACGGCGTAAGCCCCGCTCGTTATGACGAAACGGTTTTCTGCCATGACAAGGTCAGGTACGTGGGAGATGAAGTTGCGGCGGTTGCCGCAGTTGATATAGAGACAGCCATGGAGGCCGTGTCTCTAATCAAGGTTGACTATGAAGAACTGCCTGCGGTCTTCACGCTTGAAGATGCACTTAGCCAGGGAGCCCCCGTTGTTCAGGAGAGATACCCCGGGAACCTCTGCGCCGAGGTGCATCAGGAATTCGGCAATGTGGAGGAAGGACTCCGGCAATCTGATCTTGTGAGGACGGATATCTTTGTAAACAAGAGGCAGGACGGGGCCTTTCTTGAACCTCAGGGATGTATCGCCGATTTCAGCCAAAACGGATTCCTTACCCTCTATTCCTCCACCCAGGTGCCCCACTATGTGATGAGAAATATTGCCATGGTGCTCGGTATCCCCATTGGCAAGGCTAGGGTCGTAAAGCCTTATGTCGGCGGCGGATTCGGGCCGAAGGCCGGCACCAACACAATGGAACTTGCGTCATGCTTTCTCTCAAGGAAGACAGGCAGGCCCGTAAAGATGAACTACAGCCGCGAGCAGGTGTTTCTCTTTTCAAGGGCGAGGCATCAGTTCAGGCACAAGCTCACGACTGGTATAAAGAAGGACGGAACCATCATGGCCCTCATCAATGAATGCCATCTTGAAGGAGGCGCCTACGCGAGCTTCGGCATAGCTACCGTATATTATGCTGGTTCTCTGCTCGCAGCCCCCTACAGGCTTGCCAACATGAGATACGACGGCTACAGGGTCTATACCAACAGGCCGGCCTGCGGTGCCCAGAGGGGCCACGGAGGTGTTGCGGCAAGGGCGGCCTGGGAGCAGCAGCTTGACATCATGGCCAAGGAAATAGGCATGGACCCGGTGGAGTTCAGGCTCAAAAACTCCATGGAGACCGGAGACATCACCTGCAACGAGTTCAACACAAGCAGCTTCGGCATGAGGGAGTGCTTAGAGGCGGTTGCAGGCGCCTCACGTTGGAAAGAGAAAAAAGGCAAGATGCCTCGAGGAAAAGGCATCGGCATTGCGACAGGCTTTTTCGTATCCGGAGCAGGATACCCCATTTACCGCTCCGAAACTCCTCATTCCACCGTGGTCATCAAATTGAGCGAGGACGGAGGCACGGCCCATCTCCTGACAGGTTCAGCCGACATCGGCCAGGGCTCCGACACAGCCATGGCCATGATAGCCGCTGAGGCCCTGGGGATAGGCCTTGACTGCATCAGGGTCTCATCGGGAGACACGGAATTCGGAGTTGACCTTGGCGCCTATTCCAGCCGTCAGACCCTCATGACGGGCCATGCCACTAAGCAGGCCGCAGAGGATGTGAAACGGCAGGTTCTTGAGGTGGTGGCAGAGAAACTCAAGTTCCCGATCTCCGATATGGATGTAAAAGGTGGTGTTGTAACCTTCAAGGGCTATACACCAGACTTTTCTTCCCTGAGAGGAACCTATCTGAAAGAACACAGGGGATTTACCGATAATCCGGCAGAACAGGGGCCTCTTCAATTCCGGGAGGCTGCCAGAATAGCATTCCTTTCTCGCGGAAGCATCGTGGGTACGGGAAAATACAAGCCGGGAGACCTGGGAGGTTCTTTTAAGGGCGCCACCGTGGGCACATCACCTGCCTACGGGCCATCGGCACAGGTGGTTGAGGTTACCGTTGATATGGAGACTGGCCAGATCAAGGTGGATAAGATGACCGATGCCCACGACTGCGGTCTTGCAATAAATGTCACTTCGGTTGAAGGCCAGATGCAGGGCTCTCTTTCCATGGGACTAGGTGAGGCCCTCTTTGAAGAGGTGAAATTCGACGCCAAGGGTAAGATACTCAACCCCAATTTCGCCGAATACAAGATCCCCACAGCCCTTGATATGCCTAACGTTGAGTGTATCATAGTTGAAAGCAACGAACCTAACGGGCCCTACGGAGCCAAGGAGGTGGGCGAAGGCGCCATCATGCCGACCATTCCGGCCATCCTGAATGCGGTCTATGACGCAACAGGCATAAGGGTCTGGGAACTTCCCCTCACTCCTGAAAGGGTTCATAGGGCAATAAAGGATATGGAGAAAAGGAAAGAATAACAATTTTACCGGATTCGTTCCAGACACGGCAAAGAAGCGTTACGGGAGCAGATTCCATTCTGCTCCCGTATTGCTTTGAGGCGAATAGGCTTATTGCGTAAAAACCTCCGTAATGTCTCCCGCAATCATCCCAAACGTTCATGACCGGGTGCCATTTGGTCACTCCCGGTAATGAAAAAACATGGTCCGGCATTCCGGGCTTGACTCGAAATCCATGTCCATAGCACAGAGATGAATCGGATTTGCCTTCGCTATTCCGGGATGACAGGTGGTGTATTTTCACGGTAAAGGACTACCGACTTGATTCCTGCCCTTCTGTTGAAAACCATCTTTTGCCTTGACTCCACGGCCTGACTTATGTAGTTTTCAGCCTTAAAAAGAAAAGTCTTAGCAATAATAGCTATATTATATTATGATTGAGCATATTTTTACCACTATTATTAATGTCTTTCTCGATTTTTCCCTTAAGATAGGATATGCGGGGACGTTTATCTGGATGGTCATAGAAAGTTCGTTTATACCATGGCCCAGTGAACTTCTCCTTATCCCACAGGGTATGCTTGTACACCAGGGAAAGCTTTCGTTCACCCTGCTGCTCTTTTTTTCAATACTGGGAAGCCTGGCAGGGGCCTTGATCAATTATTATGCGGCCTTATATCTGGGAAGAAGGCTTGCAGACGGGCTTGTAGCAAAATACGGAAAATTCCTGCTTCTTAGCGAATCAAATCTCAGGAAGGCTGAAAGGTATTTTGAAACCCACGGCGGCATAACAACCTTCATAGGAAGGCTTATCCCTGGGATACGGCAGCTTATCTCTCTTCCGGCGGGCTTTTCCAAAATGAATATTGCCAAGTTCTGCCTGTACACGGGTCTGGGTGCCGGCATCTGGAGTGCGATCCTTATCTGTCTCGGGTATATGTTCGGGAAAAATATGGACGCCATCACTTCAAATCTGCACATGATTACTATTATAACTTTGCTGGTCTGCGGCCTTTTGTGCCTTTTCTATGTCTTGAATAGCAGGAAAAAACAAAGGCCCTCCTCTTGACCCATCCTGTGTGATATCTCCCCCCCATGCCCTTGAACCAACAACCCTCATGCCCTGCCCGGGCATGACCGTTTACATGAAAATAGATAGTGTTCATCCGGAAATGAGATAGTTTCGTCGAGTTCAAGGCAGGCGATAATTTTAATTACCGGAATACATTGGCGTATTTCGAGGGTTAAAATTTGAGCCCCACGCCTAAATCGGTGAAAATAGCCATTTCCGGATGGACACTGCTAGTAATAGCGGCGTGACCTGTCCCGGACCCAGATCCGGGAGCCGCTATCCGGTCCTTGGCACTTGGATTCCTTTCTACGCCGGAATGACATCCTGGATTCCGGATCGAGTCCGGAATGACATGCGGCATTTTCATCCTCCGTTTTGCCTCACCAGTGTATATAGCCCGCCTTAGTGATTGACCTGCAAGTGCCGTGTTGACCTTGCAAGCCGGCACAGTTAATATAACCCCATACCGTTCAGACGGCTGATATCATGCTTCATACAGGGACTTAATCTTCGGAACACTACCCCGACAGGCTAGGAGGAAAGACATGGCTGAATTTATGGACATCTTAAAGGGAAGAAGAAGCATAAGGCGTTATCAGGACAAGGAGGTGCCGGCGGAGGCCCTCAACACAGTGCTTGAGGCGGTGCAGTGGTCGCCTTCCTGGGCAAACACCCAGTGCTGGGAGATAGTGGTTGTAAAAGACAAGGCGGTGAAGGAGAAGCTGCAGGCCGCCCTTCCAGGCACTAATCCCGGCATAAAGGCGATGGTTGAGGCTCCGGTCGTCCTGGTTGTCTGTGGAAAACTCCAGGGTTCCGGTTATTACAAGGGACTGGTCACAACCAAATTCGGGGACTGGTTCATGTTCGATCTCGGGATCGCGACCCAGAGCATCTGCCTTGCTGCATACAGCCTGGGTCTAGGAACGGTTGTCGTTGGTCTTTTCGATCACAACAAGGCGAAAGAGGCCCTTGGCGTGCCTGACGGATGCGAGCTGGTTGCCATGATACCCATGGGCTATCCAGCCAAGGACTCCCCGGCTCCAAGGAGAAGGGACATAAAGGAATTCATCCACAACGACAAGTATTAAGAAAGCCGGGAGGGCAACAGCATGAGCAACGAAGAGGCAAGAAAAAGGACGCAGGAGACCGCCAAAAGGCTCTTCGCCGGCGGGGCAAAGCTTGATCCGCCATATCTCTTATGGAGAGAATTCGACAGGGATCTTGCCAATGATTTCTCCATGTTCATAACAGGCAACCTCTATTCCCGAACGGTATTGACCCTGCCGGAAAGGCAGATGGTTGCCTGCGCAATGCTTGCTGCCCTGCGGGCCGGGGATGAACTCAGGCTTCACGTAAACGCGGCTCTCAACGTGGGATGCGACCCTAAGAAACTCGCGGAGGTATTTTTTCAGGTCGCGACCTATGCCGGGATGCCTGCTGTAAACGAGGCCCTCCATGTATATAAGGAAGTCCTCACGGAGAGAGGCCAGTGGCCTCTCAAATAGTTCGAAAATTGGTGCGGCAGTTTATTTTTGTTGGGGGGATCAAGTCATGCCGGTCCAGGTCTTTTTGAATGCCACACTCAGAAAAAGGGTTAAGAGCTATGACGCTGCCGGCGGCCTCTCCATATCCTTGAGCAGGCCCGTTACAGTGGCCGGGCTTTGTGATATGCTTCGTATTCCAAAGGGTGAGATCAAGCTGATAATGATTGACGGCAGGGCCGCGTCGCTTGAAAATGAACTGAAGGGGAATGAAAGGGTCGGCCTGTTCCCTCCTGTGGGAGGAGGCTAGCCTTTCATATTCAATCACGGTAGCTCGAAAGCCCTCTGAAAGCCGGGGGCTGGAGACGCCCTATTAACCAATTAAGATTTCTCCATCATCGGCAGGAGAAACATTCGATGTCGAAAGACCATCTCATCGTGGAGCTTTCAGAGCAGATAACAGATACTGCGGGAATAAGGCTATCCGTGCTCAGCCGGGAATCAGCCGGCAGGATTTCCTCAGTGACCGGAAAACCTCTCTATACGATTTACAGGGAGGCACTTGAAGAAGGCGTCCATCCCCTCCGTTTTATCCGCAACAGAAATACCATAACTACCGATGAACAGCTTGTTTTGAGCAGGGCCGTGGTGGCCGTTGCGGGAGCGGGAGGGCTCGGAGGCAATGTTCTTATGCTCCTTGCCAGACTTGGCATAGGCTCTCTCACAGTGATTGACTCCGATTCATTCGATGAAACCAACCTAAATCGCCAGGCCTTCTGCACAGAGGCATCCATTGGCTCACTGAAGGCCCTTGAAGCTGAAAGGGCAATCGCCGAAATTAATCCCGGAGTTTCCGTCAGGACAATTACGAAAAGGCTTGGGCATGAAAATGCCATCGAATCCCTCCAGGGAGCTGACATGGTCGTTGACTGCCTCGATACCATCAAAGACAGATTCATGCTCGAAGAGGCTGCAAAGGCTCTTGGCATCCCTCTGGTGCACGGGGCCATAGCAGGGTTTGAGGGCCAGGTGATGACCGTTTTTCCGGAAGATCGTGGGATAGAACTCATTTACGGAAAAGCACCAGGGCGAAAGAGGCCGTACCCTACGCCGGAGGCCGAGCTGGGAGTCCCTGCCGTTACGGCCTCCATCATAGCCGGGATGGAGGTCATGGAGGTCATAAAGGTTCTCTTAAAAAAAGGGGAGCCTGTAAGAAATGAAATGCTTTACGTGGACGTCCTGGCCCCGCTGATTCACAGGGTTACCTTCTGATGTTATTTGCGGCTTAGTCTTGTTTCGTGTTATTGTCGCCAATATGGTTATCAGTAATGGATTAAGGGATCAGGCACTATAGAATTTTCTTCTCAAATAGGAAGGTTGTTAGAAAGAAAGCCCTTTTAGATAGAGGATCATGCAGTTGAGGATGGGCATCAACTATAACCCCAATAGACAAGGAGGAAAGCTATGGATAAGATCTTGAGGATTGATATGGGCGCCGAGGGAGGGCCAAGGGCTACCGAGACGAAGCTGGGGGCCTATACCGGCCTTGGCGGAAGGGCCATGACATCGGGCATTGTCTCAAAAGAGGTGCCGCCTCTTTGTCATCCTCTTGGAGAGGACAACAAACTTGTAATCGCGCCTGGTCTGCTTGGAGGAACCACAGCGGCCATGTCCGGACGCCTTTCAGTAGGCTGCAAGAGCCCGCTCACCGGAGGCATCAAGGAGGCTAATTCAGGAGGACAGCCCGCTCAGGTGCTTGCAAGGCTGGGATATGCGGCCATCGTTCTGGAGGGAAAGCCCAAGGATTCTACCCTCTATAAAATCCTGATCAACAAGGACGGCGTCAAGATAACCCCTGCCGATGAATTAAAGGGCCTTGGCAATTATGACCTGATAGACAAGATGAAATCCCTTTACGGGGATAAGGTCGCATGCATATCCATCGGCCCGGCAGGTGAGATGAAACTCTCCGCCGCATCAATTGCCTGCACTGACATTGAGATGAGACCCACCAGACACGCGGGCCGGGGCGGAGTCGGCGCAGTCATGGGCTCCAAGGGAGTCAAGGTTATTGTCCTTGACGACGCAGGGATGAAGATGCGGTCCCCGAAGGATCCGGAAAAATTCAAGGCCGCTGCAAAGCAATTCGTAGAAGGTCTCAGAAAGCATCCTGTAACGGGCCAGGGTCTTCCCGCCTACGGAACAAATGTCCTAACCAATGTGATAAACGAGGCAGGCGCCTATCCGACCCATAATTTCATGTGGGGCCGATTTGAAGGATGCTCTGCAATAAGCGGAGAGACCCAGGCTGAGACAGAGACTGCCAGAGGGGGCCTTGCCACCCACGGCTGCCACAGGGGATGCGTCATAAAATGCTCAGGGACTTATGTAAACAAGGATGGCCATTATCTCACAAAGCAGCCGGAGTATGAAACCGTCTGGGCGCATGGCGGTAACTGCGGCATAAGCGACCTTGATGCGATAGCCATGCTGGACCGGATGGATGATGACTTCGGATTGGACACCATAGAGATGGGCGCAACGATAGGGGTAGCAATGGAGGCCGGATTGGCCAAGTTTGGAGATGCCGACGCTGCCATCAATCTACTCAAGGAGGTAGGAAACGGAACCCCCCTCGGCCGCATCCTCGGAAATGGAGCCGCCTTTACCGGGAAGGCCTTCGGCGTGGAACGGGTGCCGGTAGTCAAGGGCCAGGCCATGCCTGCCTACGATCCCCGCGGAATCCAGGGTATGGGAGTCACTTATGCAACCAGTACCATGGGAGCTGACCATACCGCCGGGTACGCCGTAATGACAAATATCTTTAAGGTCGGGGGCTTTGTTGATCCACTGACTCCAGAGGGACAGGTCGAGCTTTCCAGAAACCTCCAGATCACAACCGCGTTCATAGATTCATCCGGGATGTGCCTTTTCATAGCCTTTGCCATATCGGATCAGCCTGAGACCTTTCAGACGTTCCTGGACATGCTTAACGCCTTTTACGGATTGAGCCTTACAGCAGATGGTGTAACGGCATTGGGGAAATCGGTGCTCAAAAAAGAAAGGCAGTTCAACCTGGACGCCGGGCTTTCAGCAGAACACGACCGTCTGCCGGCCTTTTTCAAGAAGGAAACCCTTCCGCCTCACAACATTACCTTCATGGTAAAGGATCAGGACCTTGACACGGTCTTCAACTGGTAACAGCTTAAATGCAACTCTCAGCGGGGAGGGGAACGTCAGCCCCTCCCCGGCCTCAGTCTCGCTGGTCCTTGACGGTTCTCATAAGCCTTTTTTGTTCCGTATGTTACAGGAAGGTTTTTTCGTAACAACAAAGGCCGGAATAAGCATCAAGGATTTTCTAACAGATTATCTGAAGATTGACAGCGACTATATTTCAAGGAGGATATCAACATTATTGCTAAACGGAATACCTGTTGATGACCTTGATTCTGAGACCCTGGCTGATGGATCGGTTCTGGCCCTTTCAGCAGCCATGCCGGGTCTGGCCGGTTCCATATTCAGAAAGGGCGGTTACCTGGCCGGGTTGAGGAGCAAGGTGGGAAAAAAAGATATTGCCGCCAAGCCCGACTCCGACGCATGGGTTAAGGTTAAGCTTTTTAACGCTCTTGTTGCCGATCTTGGCCCGGGACTTTTGTCCAGAGGGATATGGATAAAGGCTTCATCACTCAACGCCCTTCGACAGGAGGGGAAAATCTGCGCTAAAACCACCGGATCATACCCGACTGACGAGATGATCCATATTGTGATTACAATCTCTTAAAGACCAAAGGAGGCCTCCTCCTTTTCACTTTGCCGGTAAGGGTAGATATCTTTGCAGGGCATCTATTGTTTTCTGCCAGGTTTCCGCGTCCAATTCTTTGTTCTTGAGCGGTCCAAGATTGAACCCGTGGCCGGCGCCCGGATAGACCGTCAATTCAAAATGGCGTCCTTTCTCTTTGGCCGCCTGATTGATCTCCCTTATTTTCTCCACACTGCAGCAGTTAAGATAGCGGTCATCCTCGCCTTGAAATACGATTAAAAGATAACAAAGTACGGCAATGGCCGCATATTGACCAGGCCAAGGCAACCCGGCCAGATCCAACATAAGATTTCTCTTCTGCCTGCAAATTATGTGTTGTATTGTGTAAGAGGAAAAAATGGGTTTTCTGAAGCGAACCGCCCCCAAACGATTGCGCATGAACCATAACGGCAACCACATTGAATCCCGGCTCTGGGCCGCGGCCGATGAGCTGCGGGCTAATTCCAAGCTGAAATCCTCGGAATACTCTGTCCCGGTACTGGGGCTGCTGTTTCTGCGCTATGCCGACCACAAGTTTCAGGCGGCGGCAAAGGAACTTGCGGGCGCAGGAAGCAGCGGGCGGCGGAAGATCGGCCCTGCGGACTATCAAGCCCGCGGTGTCCTCTACCTCCCCGAAGCAGCCCGCTTCTCGACGCTCATCACCCTGCCCGAGGGGACCAACATCGGCGCGGCCATCAACGACGCCATGAAGGCGATCGAGGCGGAGAACCCCGATCTCAAGGACGTCCTGCCCAAGACCTACAACCGTTTCGAGAATGCGCTGCTCAAGGAACTGCTCAAGGCCATGAAGTCCGTCCATATGGACATCGAGGGGGACGCCTTCGGCAAGATCTACGAATACTTCCTCGGCCACTTCGCCATGAGCGAAGGCCAGAAGGGCGGCGAGTTCTTCACCCCCACCGCCATCGTCCAGCTCATCGTCGGCATCATCGAACCCTTCCAGGGCCGCATCTTCGACCCGGCCTGCGGCTCCGGCGGCATGTTCGTCCAGAGCGCCCGCTTCGTCGCAGAACACCAGAAGAACCCCGGCGCCGAGCTCTCCATCTACGGGCAGGAGAAGGTGGCCGAGACCGTCCGGCTGGGTAAGATGAACCTCGCCGTCCACGGCTTGGCCGGCGACATCCGCCAGGGCAACGCCTACTACGAAGACCTGCACCGCTCCCCAGGCAAGTTCGATTTCGTCATGGCCAACTCCGCCTCCGACGCCCGCAGATCGGAACTGGAGATCCGCAAGCAACTCATCGAAGCCCGCGCTGTGGATGTGATTGTCGCCGTCGGCGCCAACTTCTTCTACACCGTGACGCTCCCCTGTACCCTCTGGCTCTTTGACCGCGGCAAAGGCAAGACCGCCCGCGCCGACCAGGTGCTCTTCCTCGACGCCCGCCACCTCTACCGCCAGATCGACCGCGCCCACCGCGACTGGACCCCGGCGCAGATCGAGTTTCTGGCCAACATCGCCCGGCTCTACCGGGGCGAGAAATCGGAAAACCTGCACGACAGTGCCGAGCTGCTCGACGCGCACTTCCAGGACGGCAGCTACACCGATGTGCCCGGCCTCTGCAAGGCAGCGACTCTCTCCGAGATCGAAGCCCAGGGCTGGAGCCTCAACCCCGGTCGCTATGTAGGCGTCGCCGCCCGCGCCGAGGACGACTTTGACTTCAAGGAGCGGCTGGAGGTGCAGAACGAGGAACTGGAGATACTCAACGCCGAGGCCCGGGAACTGGAAGCGCGGATCGCTGATAACATGGCGAAGCTGTTGGAGATGTAGGCTTTATTGGTTGTTCGTATTACGTCGTATCAGGAAGGATCTAACGTCAGGTATCGCAGAATGCGAGACCTGAAAAATGGTTTGTATGCACTGCGTGCAAAATCTATGGACCAACTTTCGCATGATTGAAAGTATGGATGGCAAGCTCCATAAAACCCTGTTCCTTGCCATGAGACGATCAGAGGAGTAACATACTGAAAAGCTTAAACACTGATGGTGCAAACCATAAAGAACGACTCATTATGGAGGTTTTTTTGCAGATGGAAATGAAGGGGGTAAATGTATGGAAACGATAAAATTTGAAACAATTGTCGATAATAAAGGCGCAATCCATCTGCCGGAGGAGTTTCGCCATGCCTACGGGAAACATGTCCGGCTGGTTCTATCGCTGAAAGCGCAGGATATAACTCGGGGGAAAGGACGGCAACCCGGAAGCGCCAAGGGGATACTCAAGGTACTTTCGGAAGATGACGAACATCTTAATGATTTTAAGGAATATATGTAATGAAATTATTATTGGATACGCAGGCCCTTCTCTGGTTTCTGCTCGACGATCATCGATTGAGCGGGAAGGCGCGAGGGAAAATTTCTGGCGCGGATTCCTTGATTTTTGTCAGTCCCGCCAGCCTTTGGGAGATCGCCATCAAGATCAGCCTTGGCAAGTACGAGCTTCCAACGCCTTTTGAAGCATTCTGGGATGAACAGTTTTTGACCAACGACTTTGTGCTGTTGCCCGTCTCTGTCTCTCACGCGGCACGGGTTGTCAATTTACCCTTCCATCATCGTGATCCATTCGATCGCTTGATCATTGCCCAGTCGCTGGTTGAAGGAATGCCGCTCGTAAGCAGCGACATCTCCTTTGATCGTTATGGCGTGGAACGGATTTGGTGAGAAACTGTGTGTGAACTGGAAGAGCGGATGTCCTTCAGGAGAAACCCGCCTAATACGGCCGACAGATTTTGCCTACACTGTCGGCGAAATTGACTGTCGAGTACGGTCGTGGCTGGAACGAACGTAATGTGGCCAATATGTTGAGATTTATTGCAACATTTCCCGACCAACGAATTGTCTCGGCACGGATGAGACAATTGTGCGACACTGTCGCAAGAATTACGATCCAATGTGCAGAGTTATTCCCTGAAGAAAGAATCGCGTCGCTGATACGACAATTGAATATCGCCAAGTACCTCACCGATTCACTGCAAAAAGAGGTGCCACCAGAGAAACTCCGCATCGCCATCGCCCGCAAGCGACTGGAGAATCAGGGGAAAGAGGGCATCGCTGAGGATATGGCGAAGTTGTTGGAGGGGGAGTGATGGGCTGGTCGACGACAACGCTTGGTGAGATATGCGATCGAGTGGGTGGTATTATCCAGACGGGTCCATTCGGTTCGCAACTTCACCAGTCGGATTATTCCCAAGACGGAATTCCAGTCGTGATGCCCAAAGACATCATCGGAGGTCGAATTGTAACGGACAGTGTTGCCTGTGTCGCTCCCGAACACGTTGAGCGACTGTCAAGGCACAAGCTCAAACCTGGTGATATCGTTTATGGTAGGCGTGGTGATATCGGACGTCAAGCGTTGATCCGACAGTAGCAGGCTGGATGGCTTTGTGGTACAGGTTGTCTCCGGTTGAGTCTCGGGAACTCAAATATCGACCCGTTTTTTCTTCACTATTATCTTCGGGAACCAGACGTTATCGGATGGATTGCCAACCAAGCTATCGGAGCAACGCTGCCGAATTTGAATACAAGTATTCTTCGCAGTCTTCCGATACGCTTTCCCCTCCTACCAACTCAACAAAAAATCGCGGCGGTTCTCTCGGCCTACGACGACCTGATCGAGAACAACCTGCGGCGGATCAAGATTCTGGAGGACATGGCGCAAGACCTCTACCGCGAGTGGTTCGTCAAATACCGCTCTCCCGGCCACGAGCGCGCCCGCTTCGTCGATTCCCCCCCTCGGTAGGATTCCTAAGGGCTGGGATGTGTCAGTTCTGGGAGAACACTTGATTGCTTTAGAAAGTGGGAAACGGCCAAAAGGTGGAACGAAAGACTTAGAATCTGGCGTGCCCAGCGTTGGAGCGAAGAATATCTTTGGGATTGGCAGGCATAAGTACCAAAGCGAAAAATATGTATCACGTGAATTTTTCGAAGCAATGAGAAACGGTATTGTGAAAGACGGCGACGTTGCGCTCTACAAAGATGGTGCATACATCGGCAGGTCTTCATACTTTCGCGACAGTTTTCCCCATGCCCAGTTCTGCGTTAACGAGCATGTTTTTCTTCTGCGAACCACTGGAAAACGACTGACACAGAATATTCTTTACTTGTGGCTGCAAGAACCGGCCATAATTTCGGCGATACGGGCTACCAATGCAAACGCAGCACAGCCTGGTATCAACCAGGCAGGTGTAAATGGTTTACCACTTGTTGTCCCGCCATTGGACATTGCGGAACGATTTGACAAGGTGGTAGAGTCGAGTTTGGCCCTGATAGTCAGTTTAGCAAAGAGAAATGAAGCCCTCCGCCGCACGCGCGACCTGCTCCTGCCCAAGCTCATCTCCGGCGAGGTGGATGTGTCGGAACTGGGCATCATCATTCCCGAGGAGGTAGCCGCATGAAAGCCGCCGATCTCGACATCCTGCTCCAGGAGGGCGAAGGCGTCATGCTGGAGTACAAGGAGAGCCTATCCTCCTCCTTTGCCCGCGAACTGGTGGGCTTTGCCAATACGGCGGGCGGCAGGATTCTGCTGGGGGTGCGCGATGACGGCGCCGTCAAGGGGATTGCCGATACCAATCCGCTTCGCGCCCGTATCCAGGATATCGCCCGCAATTGCGATCCGCCGGTCAAGATCCTGCTGCAACGGATCGGCGAGGTCATCGTGGTAACGGTTCGTGAGAGCGAATCAAAGCCCGTTCAGTGCAGCGATGGTTATTTCTGGAGGCAGGGCGCCGTCACCCAGAAGCTCAGCCGCGACGAGATCCGGGATCTCTTCCGCAGCGAGGGGGCGATCCGTTTCGATACCTCGGTCTGTCCAAGGTTCCGCTACCCCCAGGACTTTGACCGGGAGAAATACGCTGCCTGGCTCCAGTTGAGCGGCATCACGGGCCGTCCCAGCACCGAGGACGTCCTGGTCAACATCGAGACCGCCGAGCGTTCCGGCGCCAAACTTCTTTTCCGCAATGCCGGGGTTCTCTTCTTCGCAAAGAACGTAAGACATTTTTTTAACCAGGCGTACGTCACCTGTCTTTTGGCCAAAGGTACAGACAAGGTGCATATCCTGGACCGCAAGGATTTCCCCGGCGGTGTCGTTGCGGATATCCAGGATAGCCTGCGCTTCATCGAGCGCAACACCCGAACGGCCTACCGGATTGAAGGGCTGCGCCGGGAGGATATCCCGGAATACCCGATGAAGGCCCTGCGCGAGGCGATCACCAATGCGGTCATGCATCGCGACTGGTTCGTGGAAGGGGCTAACGTTTTCGTGGAGATCTATACCGACCGGCTCGAGATATCCAGCCCCGGGGGCCTGCCTAAGGGGATGAAGTTTTCCGACCTCGGCCGGAAGAGCATCCGCCGCAATGCCCTTCTTGCCGATATGCTCCACCGCATCACCTTCATTGAAAAGGCCGGGACCGGCATCAAGCGTATGCGCGAAGAGGCACGGGATCAGCATTGCCCGGCGCCGGTCTTCGAGGAGAACGGATTTTTCACCGCGATCTTCTATCCCAATCCGGAGGTACGGGCGCAGGTGGGTGCCAAAGAGGCACCAAGTACCGCACAAGTCGGGACCGAGAAGGGACCAGGTCGGGACCAAGCTCTGGCCCATGAAAAGGCCCATGAGGTGGAGCCCACCCCTCAAGTACCCCACAAGCACCCCACAAGTGCCCCACAAGTTACCCCACAAGTAATGATCCTCCTGCGTACTGCCATGCGGGAAGCCAGTGCGGCGGATCTCCAATCGGCGCTACACCTCAAAGATCGTGTGCATTTCCTCAAAAATTATCTCGAACCTTCGCTTGACAAAGGGTTGATCGAACGGACCATCCCCGACAAACCCCGTAGTTCGAAGCAGCGGTACCGCACCACCTCTGCCGGTCGCACAGTCCTTGCAAACGCTGAAAAGGAGACTCCTTCATGACCCCTCCCTCCGGCTATACCGAAGACGCCCTGATCGAGCGACCGGCCATTGCCCTCTTGGCTTCGCTGGGCTGGCAGACGGTCAACGCCTATCACGAGTTCGACCACGGTGCGAGCAGTCTGGGCCGGGAGACCAAGGATGAGGTGGTACTGAAATCCCGCCTGCGGGAAGCGCTCCTGAAGCTCAATTCCGAGGCCTCACCGGAGGCCGTCCATCAGGCCATCGATGAATTGACCCGCGATCGGTCGCGGATGAGTGCGGCGGCGGCCAATCGCGAGGTCTACCACCTCCTCAAGAACGGTGTGCGTGTTCCCCGTCCCGATCCCGACGGCGATGGCGAGACGGTAGAAGTGGTGCGGGTGGTGGAATGGGACGACCCGGCCCAAAACGACTTCCTGCTCTGCTCGCAGTTCTGGGTGACCGGCGAGATGCACACCCGGCGGGCCGACCTGGTGGGCTTCGTCAATGGGTTGCCGCTGCTGTTCATCGAACTCAAGGCCGCCCACCGCCGCCTGGAGACCGCCTTCACCGGCAACCTGCGCGACTACAAGGACACCATTCCGCAGCTTTTCTGGCCCAACGCCCTGATCATCCTTTCCAACGGCAGCCAGAGCCGGGTGGGGAGCGTCACCGCCGGCTGGGAACACTTCGCCGAATGGAAGAAGGTAGGCAGTGAGGACGAGGCGGGCCGGGTGTCGCTGGAGACCATGCTGCGCGGCGTCTGCGACCCGGCGCGGTTTCTGGATCTGGTGGAGAATTTTTGCCTCTTTCAGGAGGTCCCCGGCGGGCTCATAAAGCTGACGGCCAAGAACCACCAGTATCTGGGCGTCAACAATGCGCTTGCGGCCCTGCCGAATGCCGCCTTTCTGGCCTTCACCGGCACACCGCTGATCGTGGGCGAGGAAAAGACCCGGCAGGTCTTCGGCGACTACGTCAGCGTCTATGACTTCCAGCAGTCCATGGCCGACGGCGCGACGGTCCCTCTTTACTACGAGAACCGCATCCCGGAACTGCAACTGGTCAACGACAACCTCAACGAGGACATGGAAAACCTCCTGGAGGCGGCGGAGTTGGACGAGGAGCAGGAAAAGAAGCTGGAGCAGGAGTTCGGCCGGGAGTACCACCTGATCACCCGCGACGACCGTCTGGAGGCTGTGGCCAAGAACTTAGTGACCCATTTCACGGGGCGTGGCTTCCAGGGCAAGGGCATGATGATCTGCATCGACAAGGCCACGGCCATTCGCATGTACGACAAGGTTAAGAAGTATTGGAGCGAAAAGATTGCGGCCTTGCAGACAGAAGCGGCCGGGGTAGAGGGCGACGCCCGGCGGGAGATCGAAGCGCAGATGGCCCGGATGAAGGAAACCGATATGGCGGTGGTCGTCTCTCAGGGGCAAAACGAGATTGCCGAGATGAGCGAAAAAGGGCTCGACATCCGACCGCACCGCAAGCGCATGCTCGATGAGGATATGGAGACGAAGTTCAAGAATCCCAACGACCCCTTCCGGCTGGTCTTTGTTTGCGCCATGTGGATGACCGGTTTCGATGTGCCGAGCTGCTCGACCCTCTATCTCGACAAACCGATGCGCAACCACACCCTGATACAGACCATCGCCCGGGCCAACCGGGTCTATCCCGGCAAGGTGAGCGGCCTGATCGTGGACTATGCCGGGGTGTTCCGCAATCTCGAACGGGCGCTGGCCATCTATGGGGCCGCCGGGGGCACGGGCGGCGGCAATAAGCCGGTGCAGGACAAGTCCGCATTGGAGGCGGCGCTGCGGCAGGCGTTGGAAGAAACCCGGGGCTTGTGTCGGGAACAGGGGATCAACCTCGCGACCATCCAGGCCGCCGAGGGATTTGCCCGCGTCGGTTTGCTCGATGACGCCGTAGAGGCGCTGGTCGCCTCCGAAGAGATCAAGCTCCGCTATCTCGATCTGACCAACACGGTTCTACGGCTCTACAAGGCCGTGCTGCCCGACCCGGCGGCGCGGGAATTTGCCGCCGAGGTGTCGCCCGTGCAGGTCATAGCCGATAAGATCCGCGCGCTGACACCGCCGGCGGACATCTCACAGGTCATACAGCGGGTTGAAGGACTGCTGGGCCGCTCCATTGCCACAGAGGGTTACATCATAGGCGAGAGAGGCATTGCTTATGGCCGTGATCGCCTCATTGACCTTAGTGGATTTGATTTTGAGGCAATGGAACAGAAGTTCAAAACAGGCCGCAAACGCACAGTCAATGAAAAGCTCAAAGGGGCTCTGGCACAGAGGCTCATGGTCATGGTGCGGCTCAACCGAACCCGTATGGACTATCTGGATCGCTTCCAGATTATGATAGATGAATACAATGCCGGGAGCCTGAACGCCGAGGAGTTCTTCCATCAGTTGGTTGTTTTTGCCAGGGGTTTGGACGAGGAGGAAAAGAGGGCTGTAGGAGAGCAGTTGACCGAAGAGGAACTGGCGCTTTTTGACATCCTGACCAGGCCGCTCATTGAAATGACTTCAACGGACCGGAGCAGGGTCAAGGCCACGGCCCGCGAATTGTTGGTTTGGCTCAAGGCTGGAAAACTGGTGCTTGATTGGCGCAAGAGGCAGCAGGCCCGTGCTGAGGTCAGGGTGACTATCGAGAAGCTTTTGGACAGGGGATTGCCGAGTGCTTATACTCCCAACCTCTTCGAGCAAAAGGCTGCCGCTGTCTTCCAACATGTCTATGACGCTTATTATGGGGCTGGGAGAAGCGTGTACGCGGAATAAGATAATCCTGCCTTAATGTTACCTTCTCTTGCAATATACCCCGGCAGGGAGTATTAAGATCAGGTCTTATTCTCGGAAGTCCTGAAAGGGCATCCCGCGACAATAAATTTTCAAGAAAGACTGACTTGGTTAAATGGCCGCAGACACTCTGAATGCCGGAAACAACAGAATAGTAACCTATCTGCGGCTCTCCGTTACAGACCGCTGCAACCTGAGGTGCCGTTACTGCATGCCGCCTGAAGGGGTGAGCTTCGTTCCGCATGAAGAGATCCTATCCTTTGAGGAAATGGCCAGGGTGGTAAGGTTATCATCGCTTCATGGCATAAGAAAAGTAAGGATCACCGGCGGTGAACCCCTTGTTCGAAAAGGGCTGACACCTTTTCTGAAGACTCTTTCCAGCCTTGAAGGGCTAGATGAGATAACGCTTACGACCAACGGGGTTCTGCTTGAGGATTACGCCCGGGACCTTAAGAATGCAGGGATAAGGCGAATCAACATAAGCCTTGATTCGCTTAAACCGCAAAGATTCCTAAAGATTACCGGACGTGATTATTTTGACAAAGTCATTGCCGGAATAAGGGCGGCACAGGAGGAGGGGCTTTCCCCCATCAAAATAAATGTTGTCGTGATGAGAGGTATTAACGACGACGAGCTACTGGATTTTGCCGCCCTTGCAACGGAAAAGCCCATCCACGTGCGTTTTATAGAGTTCATGCCCATCGGAGGAAAGAACGGATGGAGGCCGGAGGAGTTCGTATCCATTGATGAAATGCTTGAAATCATTAGGCAAGCCTGGCCCCTTACACCGATTGAATCGGGAAAGCTGGACGGGCCTGCGCTTAAGTTCAGGCTCGGCAAAGGGGACGGCGAGATCGGGCTGATCGGCGCGCTCAGCAATCATTTCTGCGCCAAATGTAACCGTTTGAGACTGACGGCCGAGGGGCAACTTCGGGGATGCCTTTTCTCGGATCAGGAGATAGACCTGAAGGGGCCATTGAGAAGCGGAGCCGGCGACGATTTATTGCTTGAACTGATGCGCAGAGCCGTTGAAACCAAGCCGGAAAACCATAACTTACTACGACGAGGACCGCGAAAGTGCGCGCGATTGATGTCAAGCATAGGCGGATGATGAAAAAGGAGATAAAATGACTGCACAAAACAAGAGCAGCGAGGCCAGGATTGATTTTCCCAAGGAACTCCTGGGCGGTGTCTATTCCAACAACATGGTTGTTGCACATACCAAGGAGGAGTTCATAATGGATTTCCTTATGCTTGCCCCTCCCTCAGGAACAGTTGCGGCAAGGATCATCATAAGCCCCGGGCACATGAAAAGGATTGTGAAGGCCCTGCAGGAAAATCTTGCAAAATACGAAGAGAACTTCGGGAAGATACAGGCATTTGAAATGCCTCAGGGTGAACCCACCATTCAGTAATCATATTCCTTATGGAATTCTGCGATCTCACATGCTTGCATGCCGTCTGGCCGAAAGATCAGGCACTCGATGGAGCAGGAAGCTGCATGACCTTCCAGGCCCTTTATTGCACGAAAAAGGCCATGCATGTCCACAAGAATATGCCGTGTCCTGAAAAGGAGAAGAAGCATTGCTCGGATGCGGAGGCCGGGATGAACCTGTGTTGAGCCCGGTCCGGAATCCAGGTCGTCATTACGGGAAAGTCCGGGACAAGAAACGGATAGCGACCCCCGGATCACAATACGGTAAAGCCTTCGCCGCTATCGCTATCTCTTTTCACATAAACCGTCCATAAGAAGCCTCAAAACCTCCACCCCACGCCCTATCTCATCATATACGAGTATTCCCTTTTCCTCCATTTTCTCTTTCAACCCCCTGAAATATGTGGCATCTCCTATCATCCAACCGACAACAGGCTTTTCGACCCTGCCGATGGAGTCGAGAAACAGATCATATTCCCCATCAGGATCGGGATCGGCAAAGACATGGAGGAATACGGCATCAACGGATAGGTCTTCCAGCAGGGCCTTCAAGATCACGGAATATGTCAGCGATCTTGGATGCTGCTCAAGGGAAGGCCATATATCCACCGGGTTATCAGGCCGCATCCATTGAGGAAATATATTAGAAATGGCCTCTGTGGTTTCACTTCCCAGCCGAGCCAGTTCAAGGCCGGCCCTAGAAATATGGTCGGCAGTAACAATGCCGGCCGCTCCGCTGAAAGTTACCACCGCAACCCCTTTTCCTGCCTTTTTATAATAGTTGCCCCCATTCAGGGCCTTAAGGAAATCCGTCAACTGCATTATGTCATAGGCCCTCTCTATCCCCAACTGCCGGAAAAAGCCCTCCGCCACCGCGGCATCCTCAGCAAGGCTGGCAGTGTGGCTTAGCGCAGCCTTTGCCCCAAAGGGGCTTATTCCCCCTTTAAGCAGAACAATGGGTTTACCGAGGGTCTTTACAGCTTTCCTGAACCTGGGAATATCTGCGATTGATTCAAGATAAAGACCCACGACCTTTGTTGATTGGTCATCTCTCAGATATTCCAGTATATCAGATTCATTGACGTCGGAACGGTTGCCTATGGAACATGCCTTGCTCAGGCCGAAACAGCCTTGGCTTATTACCTGCATAAGAAAACCGGCTGCGAGCATACCGCTCTGAACTATTACAGAAACCCCGCCTGCCTTCAGATTATGCTCCCATATAAAAGGTCTCATAAACGAGGCCACAAAACGGGTGTAGCCGTTTATCACGCCCATGCAGTTAGGCCCCCAGAGCCTTATTCCATAGGCTTTAGCAACGGCCTTGCATCGCTCTTGCAGAAGGCGGCCGGCTTCCCCTGTTTCCGCAAAACCGGCACTTTGGATCATGACTCTCCTGATTCCTTTCCTTCCGCATTCATCAATCAGGGCAGGGATTGAAGGGGCGGGGATGAAGGCGATAACCAGATCAACGGCATCCGGCAGATCCGAAACACTCGGCAGGCACCCGATGCCTTCGATCTCCCCGTAGCGGGGGTTTATCGGGTACAGACCCGCTGATAGCGAAATTTTTAGATTGCAAAAAATTGCATTGCCCCCTTTTCGCCTGTCCGGGGATGCGCCCACAACGGCAACGCTTCGGGGGTAAAAGAACCTTTCCATCATCCTGGGTTTATTCTCCTTTATACTTTAAGTTGACAGACACAAAAGGGCCCTTGTCTATCCTATTTGACTCCCGCCCTTCCATCAACGGAAATATCGCGGGAGACAAAAACGCTTTAGACTATATCCCGATCACGGAGGCGCGAGGCTTGAATATGTTGCCTCATCGGAAGGCCGGATAACAGAGTCTGCCGGATAGCCGTCGGGCCCCCAATAATCTATATCAAATACATCGCCGCAGGCCATGCTATTTTCCGTTGCCATCAGTCATCCTGTATGCCACTATCAACGCTCTGAAACAGAGCAGGGGGAAAGGGTGGATATGGGCAGAGATAAAGAACCTTATAGAAAATTTGCTTACTGGCTAAAAGAATCCCAAGTTGGAAATCTCGAGAAAATTACAGCGGATATGGGAGTAAAGCTCAGGCAGGCAAAGGGCGTAATGTGCACCCCGCTTGATCCCATCAATAAGATATCCCTGGTTGCCCCTTCCGTTTGGGACGAAACGTGCAAGAGACCTGGAAGCTGGTATCGTGCCTCGGACAAAAACGGCCTTTATCTGGTTGTCAGTTCATTTGAGCTTGCTCAATTTGAGGAAAACCTGACGTCCATAATAACTGAAACCGATTTTGTCCCTGAATCCCTCGCAACGAGAAACGATAAACTCAGCCTTGTCGCTGATCCTGATTATCTCGCCCTCGCACCGCGGCAGTGGTCGGAGGTCGAGGATACCGAAAAACGAATCTATCTCAGGTGGGCAAAAAGGCTTGGCTCAGAGATTGAAGACTATGAACTTCTGTTTCTTACTCAATCGGCAAATCATGCTAATTTCATTTCCCCCCGCCTGTTCACAAACAGCGACGGGGGACTTATTCCATATTCAATAGACCGAAGCGCCCATCTTTGCTCCTGCTGCCTTGAGCTTTTTCAGGTGATAGGAGAGCAGCACTCTCAAAAACTTGTCGCACCCTGCCCTGGGGCTACAATCTTTGCAAGGCTCAGGAGGGATCGCTATCTCTTGGCCTCAAGGCGCCCACGAATGGGAACTCTTCTGAAGGGTGAGGCAGCCAGGCACAGCGCAGAGAATATTTAAAAGGAGGGGCAATTAGTGCTGCGTTACAACTAACCCCCACGCCCGAATGGGGCACAACGAAAGATGAAAATCACACCCACCACTCCCTCATCCGTCTAGGGAGAGGGATAAAGGGAAGGGGAATTTTCATATAAAACTGTCATGTCCTGGTGGGGCACAACGAAGCATAAAAATGCCGCATGTCATTTTGGCACCGATCCGGAGTCCATCTAGTCATTTCGATGGGCCTATCCCACGCTGAGCAGACGTCTCAGTTCCTCCGCCACAAAGTCGATGTGCCGCCTGGCCTCTCTGGCAGCCCTGTCGGCATCCCGCGCGCGAATGGCCTCGAAAATATTGAGGTGCTGCGCGGCGATCCTCTCACGATTCGCCTCTTTCTTGAACAGGGTCTCCCGGGATACGATCTGGGTGTTCCAGAGGATATGGTAGCAGGAGGCCATGAGATGGGAAAAGATGGTATTGCCCGTGGCCTGGGCGATGGACACATGGAAATCCGCGTCGGTCTTCGCATCATCTTTTTTTAGCCTAAGGTTTTCCTGGTCCTTCTCTATGATCTTTCCTATTTTTTCAATATCTTCCTTCGATGCCCGTTTCGCGGCATTGTAAGCGACCCAGCTTTCCATGGCCCGACGGATCTCCAGGAGTTCAAATATCTTCTCAATATCCTGGGCGATCAGGATGCTGACCGGGTCCCCGATAAATTTCTCGACAATAGATCGGACGACGATCTTGCTCCTGGGCCGGATTTCAATAAAGCCCATGGTTTGAAGGGCATTGAGCGCCTCTCTCAAGGGGGGACGACTGACGCCGATCATTTCAGCCAGATCCCGCTCCGAGGGAAGTTCGTCCCCCGGCTTCAGCTCGCCCTTGTTCAACATCTCCTTGAACTGCTCGATGATTTCATCCGATATCTTTCTGGCGGAAATCTTCTTGAACATAACCCCCCTTCTCAACGCCCTGTGCAGGCAGGCAGGTTTTGCAAACCGTGGGCTTCTGTCGCTGCAATGATTTTTTTATATGGTCATACCAGATTTATTTTCGCCATGCAAGCCGAATTTTTCAGCGCCCGAATCGCCCATTGACATTGATGTTCCAAGGTTGTTTAAAAACAATCCTTAGAATTTGATATACTTGTTATGATTAGTTATTTAATATATACATCAGGCAAAATGGCCTGTCCGGGGCGCCGTTTCATACGGCTCCTTAAAAACTTCTTCTTGACACACTTCGGGAATTGGCATATTGACATTACCAGTTGCTTAGGGCCAATCGGCTGATCTTTTACGCCTTTCAGAGAGACGCTTAATGGTATCAATCACGGTAATCTTCGCAGCGGCACTAAGTAGTGCCTGAACGGAAATCAAGCTTCGACGTGATCAAGGCAAAATCCGAATATCAAATTATGAAATCCGGAACAAATAGGAATACCTAAATGTCAACATCAAAAAAACCAAAGGCCTTTAAAATATGGGGGTTCTGTCATTGAGACAATTTTGTTTTTGGTGATTGTTTCCTATTTTGTGGCTCGGGTTTCGGATTTCCTGGCCGAAGGATCGGCTTTTAATTCAGGCACTGAAAATTTTTTCATTGAGTGAATGACATTTCGATGGTGATCTGTTATAAAATTGGATACGTTTGGCATCCGGAGTTGAAATGCCTGCTCTTGTGCAACTCGGATCATCATCGATTTCCCCGTTTAAGAGAAATGAACTGAGATCAGACTCAGATTGAAGATTTCTTGCTTGATTGTACTAACTGTCATGCCCGAATGGGGCACAAAGAAGGATGAATACATATAATGATCGTCATACCGGCGAAGCCTGTCCCGAACCTTGATCCTGGAGCCGGTATCCAGAAACAAACATCGATAGCAGAACTAGTTGATAATATGAGATAACTTTCTATTTTTATATAAATCGCTTTTCAAGCTAATTAGGAATGGTGAATATCACAACATCAACAGATAGACACGGGTATTTTCATATAAAAACTCAAGAGTCCGAGGTTCTCCCGTCATGCTGGACTTGATCCGGCATCCAGGATGGGTAACCTCATGAAATAATGCTGGATACCGGCTTTCGCCGGAATGACGGCGTGCTTTTTATACATTCCCTAATATCAATATGTTACAAGAACTGTGTGCTCTCGAGTAGTTAAGTGACATGCCGGAAAACATTATTTCCTACGTCATCATCTTCTATCCAGCGCCCTATCGCATTCAAGGCGCGCTAAGACTTGGACATGGCCGGCAAAATAGACAACCCTAAAGAAATGGGAAGGGAGGTGATTTCGGAAAATAGGGTAGGGGTGGGGACAATCCTCACGGAGTGCAATCGATAAAACATTTATTCTATGGAGGGTAAAGATGAAAAAGATCAAGATGTTGATGTTTTTGGGCGTGTTAACTACCGTGTTGGCATTTGGAGCCACGGCGTTGGCCAAGAAAATCCAATGGAAATTGGGGAGCACCTGGACCCCTGCCATCAATCTCTATTACGGCGATAAGGAACTGATCAAATACGTGGGCGAGATGACCGGGGGAAATTTTGAGATCAAGTGGTTTCCTTCGGGCACGCTCATGGGGGCATTCGAATATTTTGACGGCTGCAGCAAGGGAGCGGTGGAGGCAGTCGGCGACTGGCCCAGCTACTGGGCAAGCAAGGACCCGGCCTTTGACTTTCTGGGTTCCTTCCCCTTCGGCTTTACCAATGTGGACTATGTCAACTGGATGTATGAGTGCGGCGGCCTGGAACTTATGCAGGAACTCTATGGAAAATATAACATGACCTATTTTTCATTAGGCTCTACCCCCATGGAATCGGGCTTTCGGACCACGGCCAAAGCAGGCCCCATCAAGACCCTTGAGGATTACAAGGGAAAGAAGATGCGGACCCCCTCACGCGCCACCATTTGGATCCTGGAGCAGGTGGGCGCTGCGCCGGTGAAGCTCCCCGGGGGCGAGATCTACCTGGCCGTGGAGAGAGGCACCCTGGATGGGGCCGAGTTCAGCAGCCCGGGCGTGGATTGGGAAATGGGCTTTGCCGAGATCACCAAATACTGGAGCGTCCCCTGCTGGTTTCAGCCCGCCTCCCAATTAGGGATGATGGTCAACCTGAAGGCCTACAATGCCCTTTCCAAGGAATACCAGGCCATCCTCAAATACGGGGCCCAGGCCGCGGCCATCAAGGCTCTGGCCTTTTACGAGGTGGATTCGGGCAGGGGCGTCAAGCGATTTCTCGATAAAGGAACAGAGCTCTCCACCTTGGACGATGCGACCCTCGAGAAGCTGGAGGCGCTGGCAGGGCAGTACGCCATTATGCAGGCCAAGGAGACCATGGGAAAGGGACAGCCTTTCTATGCGAGGATACTCAAGTCACAGATGCTATATCTCAAGGAATACAAGATCTGGCGGGATATGAGCGGCCAATTCGGCCAGGGGCGCACGCCCAAGTATGTGGATGCGGTGTTGGCGGAGCTGGATAAACTCGGCGTCAAATAATCGGGACCAGGCCTTTGTAGGGATCCCCTCCAAAGGCGTTTTCCGGAGTTGCGGCCATTGTGAGAGAGGCTTTCAGCCTCGATGGTCGAGGCATGATGCCTCTCCCACAGGGCCGGGGCCTTTGTCAGCGGGGTGAAATAGACCTTCTTATGGGCAAAATTTCGGCTATGGCTATGGTCAACGAAAGGGAACTTTATGAAGCTTAAGGCATTTTTGAACGGGCTTGATCAGATCAGCGAATGGAGCGGGCGGATCTTTGTCTGGCTCATCATTCCCCTGACCGGGGTGGTGGCCTATGAGGTCGTCGCCAGAAGGGTCTTCAATGCGCCCCATATCTGGGCGACCGAGGTCACGGATTACATCTATGGGGCCCACTTCATGCTGGTGGCGGCCTATACCCTTCTATATAAGGCCCACGTGAGCGTGGACATCATCTATCAGGGATTTCCGCCCAGGGTCAGGGGCATGTTCGACATCCTGACCCACCTTATATTCTTTTTCCCCTTCTGCATCATCATGCTGTATATCGGGACGGATTTTGCCTACACCTCCTGGATGCAGGGCGAGACAAGCGGCTCTGCGGCATTGCCCATAGTGCCCGAGGTCAAGACCGCCATGCCGGTGGCGTTTGCCCTTCTGATCATCCAGGGACTGGCCACCTTTATCCGCAGCATTTACCTCACTGTGAAGGGGAAAGAGATATGAGCGCAGAATTCATTACCTACGGGATGTTCATCGGGCTCCTCATCGGGCTCTTCATGGGCCACCCCCTGGCCTTTGTACTGGGCGGCCTTGCAGTGATCTTTGGATATATGGGCTGGGGTTCGGCTTCCTTTTTCATGTTTATCAACCGGACCTGGGGCGTCATGGACAACTACATCCTGGTGGCCATCCCCCTCTTTATCCTCATGGCCCAGTTGCTGGATCAGTCCGGGGTGGCGGAAGACCTCTTCGACACCATGCGCTATCTCTTCGGGCCTATTCGCGGGGGGATCGCCATCGCCGTCATCGTGGTCTCTACGCTTTTCGGGGCCTGCACCGGGATTATCGGGGCCTCGGTGGTCACCATGGGCCTTCTGGGCATGCCGGTCATGCTCAAATACGGGTACAGTAAACAACTGGCCTCCGGGACCATCTGTGCGGGCGGCACCCTGGGGATACTGATTCCCCCCAGCATCATGTTGGTGGTTATGGCCGACCAGTCCGGTCTGTCGGTGGGGAAACTGTTCGCCGGGGCCATTATCCCCGGGCTCATTCTCTCGACCATGTATGTCCTCTACATCCTCTTCCGGTGCTGGTGGAAGCCCGAGGACGGCCCTGCCCTTACGAGGGAAGAACGGGATGCTGTAACAGTGACACAGATTATGGGGATGGCACTGAAGTCTATGGTACCCCCCCTGATTCTCATCGCCGGGGTCCTCGGCTCCATCTTCGCGGGCATTGCCACGCCCACGGAGGCCGCTGCGGTGGGCGCGGTACTGGCTTTTCTCATGACCGTAGTCTATGGCAAATTCACCTGGAGAGGACTCACCAAGGCCGTAGTGAACACCGCAAAGACTACTTCTATGGTGATCATCATCCTGGTGGGGGCAAGCTGCTTTGCCGGCGTGTTCATGGGATCGGCCGGCGACGAGGTGGTCAAGGAGGTTATTATGACGATCGGCCTCGGCAAATGGGGCACCTTCATCGTCATGATGATTATCCTCTTTATCCTCGGGATGTTCCTGGACTGGATCGGGATCATTATGATCTGCTTTCCCCTGTTTCTTCCCATTGCCGCGGATCTAGGGTTTGACAAGGTCTGGTTTGTGGTGATTATCGCGGTTATGCTCCAGGATTCTTTTTTAACGCCCCCGTTCGGCTATGCCCTTTTCTATTTGAAAGGGGTCGCACCCCCTGAGGTGACCACCAAGGATATCTACTGGGGGACCTTTCCGTTCTGGAGGCTCATGGAACTGGGCCTGATCGCCTGTGTTATCTGGCCCCAGAGCATTCTCTGGCTAGCCAATACGCTGGTGAAGTAGACGGGAGGGAGCAGGGGGCGAGGAGCGGAGAGCGAGGAGCAGGGAGTAAGCAGTAGGGAGTGTATTTGCAGGGATGGGGGACGGACATGTTAAAGCCTGGAAGGACCTATGACGAGGTGTATCGGTCGTTTCGTTGGGAGATCCCCGAATTCTACAACATCGGGGTGGACATCTGCGACAAGTGGGCACACCAGCGATACCGGCTGGCCTTGATCTATGAGAACGAAACCGGGGAGGTGGAGAAATATACATTCTGGGACCTGATGCGTCTGTCAAACGGGCTTGCCAATGGACTCAAGGCCCATGGGATCGAACCCGGCGACCGCTTCGCCATCATGCTGCCCCAGTCTCCTGAGGCAGGGATCGCCCATATTGCGGTCTATAAGATGGGGGCCGTGGTCATTCCCCTCTTTACCCTGTTCGGCACAGAGGCCCTGGAGTACAGGCTGTCTAACAGCTGGGCCAGGGGCATTGTCACGGATGAAGCCAATCTGCCCAAGGTTCTGGAGATACGGAACCGGCTGCCCAACCTTCAAACGATTGTGCTGGCAAGGGGTAAGACCCCGGACGGGGTCGTGAGTTTCTGGGAGTTGATTGAAAAGGGATCGTCATCGTTTCAGCCCGTCAAGACGAGGGCCGATGACCCGGCCTTTATTAGCTATACCTCGGGCACCACGGGCCCCCCCAAAGGGGCGTTTCACGCACAACGCGTTCTGTTAGGGCATCTTCCCGGCGTACAGTTCCCCCATAACTTCTTTCCCAAGGAGGACGATTTCTTCTGGACCCCGGCCGACTGGGCCTGGTTCGGGGGGTTCATGGACGTCCTCCTGCCGAGCTGGCATTACGGGGTCCCGGTGCTGGCCCATCGGGCCAGGAAGTTCGATCCGGAGGAGGCATTTCACCTGATCGCCGAATACGGGATTCGGAATGCCTTCATGCCCCCAACGGCACTGAAGCTGATGCGGCAGGTCCCGGATCCGCGCAGCCGTTATGACTATGCCATGAGGACCATCGGGAGCGGGGGAGAGGCACTGGGTGAGGAACTCCTCGACTGGGGCCGGGAGGTCATGGGACTGACCATCAATGAGTTTTACGGCCAGACCGAGGTCAACCTGGTGGTGGGAACCTGCTCCGAGGTGATGGAGGTCCGGCCCGGTTCCATGGGAAAGGCCATCCCCGGGCACCGGGTGGAAGTGGTGGACGAATCGGGCATTCCGGTTCCTCCGGGGACCCCTGGGGAGATTGCCATTCAGCGTCCCGATCCGGTCATGTGTATTGAATACTGGAACAACCCCGAGGCCACCCGGGGGAAGTACATCCATGACTGGTGGCTCACCGGAGACCTGGCCAGAAAGGATGAGGATGGGTACTTCTGGTTTGTGGGGAGAAAGGATGATCTGATCACCAGCTCGGGGTATCGGATAGGTCCTGCCGAGATTGAAGACTGCCTCATGAAGCACCCGGCCGTGGGAATGGTGGCGGTGGTGGGAAGCCCGGACAAGGTCCGGACAGAGGTCGTCAAGGCCTTTATCCTGCCAAAGGCCGGTATAACCCCCGGTCCTGAACTGGAAGAGGAGATCAAAAAGTACGTCAAGGTCCGGTTGGCGGCCCATGAATATCCCCGTGAGATCGAGTTCGTGACAGAACTCCCCATGACCACCACGGGAAAGATCATCCGGAAAGAGCTGAAGGCGTTGGAGGTAAAGCGGAAATCAGGGCATTGATCCCCTTATTTCTGGGGCAGACGGACCACCAGCACCGGCTTCTTCGAGCGCCGAAGCACCCTTCTGGATACGCTCCCGATCATGGCGTCTCCCAGAATCCCGTGCCCATGGGTGCCCATGACCACCAGATCGCAGTCCATCTCCTCGGCCTGTTCCAGGATTGCCTCCACCGGGTTTCCGATTTTTACGACAATGTCGTCCGTGATAAAGGGACAGGCGGGGAGTTGGGCACTGACGCTGTCGCAGAATTTTCCAAGCCCATCTTTCAGGTCCTGGATGATCTTTTCCTTGTTTGTCTCCATCAGGCCCTTCCATTTCTCCTCACCCAGGATATTCATCATGAGGGAATCCCGGTACGGGGACATATCCTCGAGGACGTGGAGGAGCGTGATCCCTGCCCTGTATCGGTTGGCCAGGCTTACTGCATACCCAAACGCATACTCGGCGTTCATGGACAGCTCTGTTGTGCAAGGGATCTTTTTGATGTCGGAAATCATGTGAGTAGCCCCATGGTCTAAATAGTGCCTGAACGAAAATCACGCCTTGGCGTGATTCAGGCACAATTGCGAATTGAGGAATTGAGGTATCTTCTCAATTAATCGGGGCGACCACCTTCTCCACAAGCTTCCTGGATTCCGGCTTTCGCCCTAATCCAGACGGGTTACCCCCAGTTATTGAGATGTTACGAATTGAGGAATTCGCGATTGAAGGAATAAGTGTAAGCTCGATAGAGCCGACAATATTATTTGCGCTTACTTAAATTTCAGAGTTTTCGTTCGGGCGCTGAATAGGTCCCACCCTTAAGCGGGATTAGCCCTCAGGGTTATTAATAAAAGGGTGACGCCCGCCTACAAAAACCGTGGCTTTAGGCACTGCGGGCAGGGGCAGATCTGAACTCCGAATTCGGTTACGAATTCAGTACACCAGCAAATAGCCTCTGAAACAAGAGAATCGTGGCGTCCTGGCAAGGTCTAGTTGATTGAAAAGGGGGAATAAAACGATATGAGCAGCTCAGAAACATGGGAGATCGTTATCGGCGTCTGTGCCCTGATCGGGGTCTATATCCTGACCAGGCGCTATCATGCGTGGCGGATGGCACGGGCATATAACGTGATTGTCAAAGACCTTGAGCAAAAGGAGGCAATGGATCCGTCTTCGGCCGTTGACCTGCCCTATTCCCGACAGAACATCTTTCGGATAGGGGCCAGGGATTACCTGCCGAAGATGCTGCAGCAAATGACGGCCCATAGTATCGTAGGTATGACGGCTGACGGCAAGTACTACTTATTACGTGGAAAAGGCCGGTACTGACATTATGCAAAAGCTGATCCTATCCGCATAAAAAAGAGGTCCGGACGGGTGTCTGTCTTTCTGATCTCATGCGGAAGGGGGTGGCGCCTTGGATCCAAATGTCCGCCACTTCTCTTCAACCCATGTCAGATGGTCGTCCATGAGTATTCTGGCCGATTCCGGATCTTGATTCTGTACCGCTTTGTAGATCCTCTCATGTTGATCGAGGACAGCGAAGACGCCGGCCTTTTCTTCAATCAACTTCTCTACGATCAGGCCCATGTGATCCTCGGCAAGGTCAAATATATTCTTGAGGATATGGACCCTGAAGAAATTCTGGGTGGCCCTGGCAATGGCCAGATGGAAATCCTGGTCGGCATTCAGGACCAGACGGGCGGCCTTGGCGTCTCCCTCCATTCGAACCAGCGACTTTAGGATTTCCTCCATGTCCGCAGGGGTCCGGAGTCTGGCAGCCCTGAAGACAGAGGCCAGTTCAATGTCCTTTCTCAGTTCGTACAATTGGTAAAGGGTGCGATTGTCTTCTTCGAGGATCTGGCGCATGGGATCGGGCATGCTGGCAGAGCTGACAGACCGAACAAAAATGCCTTTTCGTGTTTTGGTCTCAACAAAACCGAGGGTTTCCAGAATGTTGACCGCCTCTCGAAGCGACGACCGGCCCACCCCGAGCATATCGGATAAGGCGCGTTCAGGCGGGAGTTTCTGACCGGGCTGAAGTTTCCCCTCCTTGATCAGAGATTTGACCTGCTGAACAATCTCGGCTGGGATCTTGTGGGGTCTGAGCTGCCTGAATATCTCTTCCATTTTAACTTCTCTTTTGGAGCGTAACTGTTTCACTTCGTATCCTGGTGCGGTTTGGACTGACCAATAAGGATGAAGACTGACAGAAAATATTTGATGTGTCAATTCATTTTATGGATGTGACAGCATATAAGTGCTTTAACTATTTGAAATAACACAACATAAATAATGATCAATCGTATGGACAAAAATCGCTTGACAACCGGATCTGTTGTTGATAGCGTGGTCAGACCAAGTTGACCGCATGCCCTAATGCTGTGTGATATCAGACCCGAAGGTGTGGGAATCGAGGCATGAATGAGCTTGGCGGAAAGGACGGTGATCGTGTTAAGAGGACCTGGCTGTTGGTAAAGAGGATGTAAACCCTGAAGGATCGAAGGAGGATAAGATGTAGAGATTTAAGATGTTGGGATGTTTAGTGGCCTTTTTTTTGGTGGTTGGAACAGGGACCGCCGCTTTTGGAAAGACAATTCAATGGAAAATGGCCTCTGCCTGGCCATCCGGGACACAGGTCCAGTGGGCAGCCGATTTTTTTTGCCAAAACGGTCAATGATATGAGCAGCGGCAGGTTGGAAATCAAGAGCTTTCCTGCAGGCAAGCTGATTGGGGCCCTTGAGGTCTTTGACGCTGTAAAGATGGGAACGATTGACGTCGGCCATTCTTCCCCTTCCTACCATATTGGCAAGATACCGGCGGGCGCCCTTTTCGGCTATATCCCATTCGGTATGGAAGCCATCCCCTATTTGATCTGGATGTATGACGGAGAGGGGCTTACGTTGTACAACGAGATGTATGCGAAGTATGGGTTTGGGTTCGCGGCCCCTTGCGGCATCCTTCCAGCCAAAGATCTGGCATGGTCCAATAAGCCGATCAAGTCAATGGAGGACTTTAAGGGCCTGAAATTCCGCACCTCCGGCTATTGGGGGGAAATCCTCACAGAAGCAGGGGCGTCCGTCATGATGTTGCCCGCGGGGGAAATCTACGAAGCCCTTCAGCGGAATGTTTTGGATGCTGCTGAATTCAGTATTCCCAGCATGGATAAGACCCTTTCATTCCATGAAGCCACCAAATACCTGCTGGTACCCGGCATCCATCAGCCCAGCACGACTTTGGACTGCATCATCAACAAGAAATCCTGGGATAAGCTCCCGGACGATCTTAAGAATATTGTAAAGAACGCCGCCGAGGTAACCACCATGAGGATGCTAACCAATAGCATCAACAAGGACATTTCGGCTATAGAGTTTTTTAAAGAAAAAGGGATCAATGTCATCTACCTGGAGCCGGGAATTCAAAAAGCCCTCCACGCCAAATCGGTTGCATTGATGGGAAAAAAGGCCGCAGCCGATCCATTTTTTGCAAAGGTATGGAAGTCTCAACTGAACTTCCGCAAGGGGTACAACTCGTACAAGAAGATGATGACGCCGCAATATGAGTAATTTCCAGAAAAATTTAACGCGGATAACCGCAACCAAGCTCTCAGCGAGCTATCCCGTCATTCCGACATGCCCTTAGCCGGAATCCAGTCCGGCGTATTCCGTCATTCCGGCCAGAATCGTGCCGGAATGACGGAAGGGCAAGCGTTCAGTTGAAGGATGGCCATATTTTCTTGTTTTTCATGACAGAAAACCTGGCAATAAGGCACTAACGTGTTACGAAAGCTGGCGGTGTGTCATTCGTCGAAGGAGGCGCATTCGAGGCGTCGGTGTGCGGATAACGTATGGAAAAAGAGAACACATTTTTGCGGGTTGTCGATGGCATGAGCAAATGGACGGGCAAGACGGTATCCTGGCTGGTCCTTGTTCTCACGCTGATGCTGGGCTATGAAATTGTGATGCGATATCTGTTTAACGCCCCCACCAAATGGGCCTTTGATATGAGCTACATGCTGGGGGGTTCCTACTTCATATTGGGAGAGGCCTACACCCTTTATAAAAAGGGGCATGTCAGAATCGATATCTTCTACTCACGCTTTTCGGACCGTAAAAAGGCGTGGGTGGACATCATGTTCTACGCCCTCTTTTTCTTCCCTCTCTGGGGCGGGCTCTTTTATGCGTTGATCCCTTATGTCTATCTCGCCTGGGAAACGGGAGAGAGGTCCATACAGGGCTACTGGATGCCTGTCATTTACCCCTTCAAGACCGTCATGCCTGTGGCGGTTTCCCTCTTCCTGCTCCAGGGGATTGCCGAATTTATTCGCTGTATCAACACGCTGCGTAAAGGAGGTGCGTCATGAGTCCTGAGCTGATCGTTTTGCTGATGCTTCTCGGACTCTTTGTCGGCGTTTTCTTCGGGTATCCAACCGCCTTTGTCCTGGGTGGACTGGCGATGATTTTTGGCGTCATTTTCAGCGGCTTCGAGGTATTTGGTTTTTTTGTGGTCCGGCTCGAAGGCGTCATGAAAAACTATACCCTCCTGGCCGTCCCGCTGTTCCTGTTTATGGGCGTTTTTATCGAGAAATCCGGCGTGGCGGAGAAGCTCTTTAGTTCCCTCTATCTCCTTTTGGGGGGTCTCAAGGGCAGTCTGGGCATCAGCACGATTGCCATTTGCGTCCTTTTTGCCGCGGCGACCGGGGGGTGGTCGGGGCCTCGGAGGTGACCATCGGTCTGATGGCCCTTTCGGCCATGCTCAGCAGAAACTACAACAAATCCATGGCATGCGGCATGATCTGCGCCGGAAGGACCCTTGGAATACTCATTCCCCCGAGCGTCATGATCGTCGTCTATGGTCCCATTGCAAATCTCTCGGTCGGAAAGCTCTTTTTGGGTGCAGTATTCCCCGGTCTTCTTCTTGCGCTAATGTATATTGTCTACATAGCGATTCGGTGCTATTTCAGACGCGAGGACGGGCCGCCCATGCCCCCTGAAGAAAGGGGAGTGCCACTTGCGAGGAAGATATTTCTGCTCGTCACCTCTATTGCGCCCCCGGCTATCCTTGTTTTTGCGGTATTGGGCAGCATCTTTTTCGGCATTGCAGCGGTAACCGAGGCCGCCGCGGTCGGGGCACTCGCCAGCATACTGCTGGCGGCAAGTTATGGTCGCCTGAACTACCAGGTCTTGAAGGACGCCTGTATGCAGACGCTCCAGATCACTGCCATGATCCTCATGATCGCGGTGGCCGCATCTTTCTTTGCCACCGTGTTTGTGTCGCTCAACGGGGATGAGGTGATCAGCAATCTGTTCCTCAACCTCCCTTTTGGAAAATGGGGTATTCTCGCTGCCATCATGGTCCTGTTGATCATTATAGGGATGTTCATTGACTGGATCGGAATTGTTTTTATCGTGGTTCCTTTGATAACGCCGATTGCCGAGGCCCTTGGCTTCGATCCCATATGGTTTGCGGTGCTGGTGATGGTCAACTTTCAGATATCCTTTCTGACGCCTCCCTTTGCCTATTCGATCTTCTATCTCAAAGGAATCACGCCTCCGGAGGTCCAGACAACGGATATCTATAAAGGGGTAGTGCCTTTTGTCGCCCTTCAGGTGGTTGGACTTTTGGTATGTGTTTTCTTTCCACAGGTCATCACGTTTCTGCCGGGGCTGATGATCAAATAGCCATGGAGGGAGGCGCTTAACTGGGGAGTGGATGGTGTGAGTGAGCGTTTTTGTCGAGGAGTGTGATGCCTATGAATTTCCCGAACATGTATCGAATACGGCAGGTATTTGACGCCCCGAGGGAAGCGGACGTAGAGGCGGCCCTGGACAGGGAACTGGCCTTGATTGGGGTGGACTTCCGAATAAAGGAGGGGGCGCGGATCGCTATCACTGCAGGAAGCCGGGGAATCGCCCATATCGACCGGATACTGGGTCGTCTCGTCATGGCCCTGAAAGAGCGCGGGGCCCGGCCGTTTTTGATTCCCACCATGGGGAGTCATGGCGGGGGGACTGCGGAAGGCCAGTCAGCGGTGCTCGAAAGCCTCCGTGTAACGGAGGGGACAATCGGGGCGCCGATCCTCTCCTCCATGGAGGTCGTGGAAATTGCACGATCGCGGTTCGGATTCCCGATCATGGTGGATAAACTCGCTGCCGAGGCGGACGGCGTGATTGTCGTGAACCGGATCAAGCCCCATACGGAATTCGAAGGACCTGTGGAAAGCGGCCTCATGAAAATGATGGCCATCGGGATGGGAAAGCATCGCGGGTGTTTCGAGGTCCATAAGCAGACCGTTCAGTACGGCTATCGAGACGTCATTCCGGAGATCGGCGGCGTAATTCTGAAAAAACTCCCCATCCTCTTCGGGATCGGAATCGTTGAAAATATCTACGACGAAACCGCCATGATCCGGGCAGTGCGCCCCGACCAGTTTCTGGAAGATGAAAAAAAGCTCCTCTCCGATGCCAAGAGACTTATGGCCAGGCTCCCTCTTGATCCTCTCGATGTCCTTATCGTGGACAAAATGGGCAAGAACGTGAGCGGCACGGGGATGGACACCAATGTCGTGGGGCAGATCATGTTCATTGGTGAGAAGGAGCCCGAACATCCGAGGATCACGCGGATTGTGGTCCTGGATCTGACAGAGGAGTCCCATGGCAATGCGGTCGGGATCGGGCTGGCTGATTACACAACGAGAAGGCTGGCGGACAAGATCGATCATCGGACCACGGCCATCAACTGCATCACGGCCATGTCGCCTGAAAAGGCAAGGATCCCCATTGCCCTTGAAACAGACAGGGAGGCGGTCCAGGCGGCCATCGATACCATCGGCGCTGTAGATCCGGAAAAGGCACGGGTGGTGCACATCAAGAATACACTGGAAATAGGGGAACTGGAGGTCTCGAAGGCGCTCATGGAAGAGGTCGAGGCGAGAGACGATTTGAAGGTGATGGAAACACTGGGTCCCCTTTCTCTTGATGCCAAGGGCTCGCTCAGACCGGTAGAATAGTGATTGAAGCTTAACTCTCCGACAGAGCTGGCACTCCGCTATTCCATTATTTCAAAGTCTACAAATATCCAGTTTTAGATTCCACTCGAAGGAGACAGGTTATGATTTCAGATACGATCAAAAATGAGATCCGGGGGATCGTGGGGGATGAATGGTTCCTCGATTCACCCGAGGATTTGATCACCTATTCATATGATGGATTCCTGCCGGAATTCATGCCCGACGCCGTGATTGTCCCCGGGGACAGGGATGAGATCGCCAGCGTGATGAAGGTGGCTAACCGGGAAAGGATCAATATCATTCCCAGGGCCGCAGGGACCAATATCTGCGGGAGTTCTGTGGCCAGAAAGGGAGGGATTATCCTCGCCTTTCATCGGCTCAACCGCATCATCGAGATAGATCCCGAATCCAGATGCGCCGTGGTTCAACCCGGCGTGGTGAACGCAGAGCTTCAAAAGGCGGTTGCCGCATACGGCCTGATGTACCCGCCGGATCCCGCTAGCATGTTCGTTTCCACTATCGGCGGCAATGTAGCCCTAAATGCAGGGGGGCCGAGGGGTGTCAAGTACGGGGTGACGAGGGACTATCTTCTGGGGCTCGAGGTGGTGCTCCCGAGCGGAGAGATCATTCGGACCCGGGGCAAAACCCTCAAAAATGTAAGCGGATACGATTTGACACGGCTCATGTGCGGCTCGGAGGGGACGCTGGGGATCTTCACCGAGATCATTCTTCGGCTGGTTCCCCTCTCCCCTGCCAAGGCCACGCTCCAGGCCATCTATGCCGACCTGGACGACGCCGCGACCACGGTGTCTGCCATTATCGGGGCCGGTATCGTTCCCACGACCCTGGAGTTGATCGACCGGACCGTGCTGGATGTGATCAGCAATTATGGGGATGCTCAATTTTCAGATAAGGCCCAGGCCCTTCTCCTGATAGAGGTAGACGGCGAAGATATTCTGGTGGAGGCTCAGGGAAAGCGGATCGAGGCCTTTTGCAAGGAGAGGGGGGCCTTTCAGGTGGAGCGGGCCAGCACGCCCGAGGAGGCGGACAGGCTGTGGCAGGCGAGAAGGACCGCCTTTGGCGCGGTGGCCAGCCTGAGGCCCAACTGCATTGTGGAGGACGCCACCGTGCCGGTCAAGATGCTTCCGGCCATGATCCGAAAGATCGTCGAAATCGCAGAAAAGTATCATATTCAGATCGGTGTCCTGGCCCACGCGGGAGACGGAAATCTTCACCCCCTGTTCATGACCGATCTTCGCGACAAAGAAGAGATGGAGCGCGTCGACAAGGCGCTGGTCGAACTGGTCGAGGCGGCCATTGCCATGGGAGGAACCCTCTCCGGAGAGCACGGCATCGGCATTGCCAAGGACCGGTTCATGTCCATGGAGTTCAGCCAGACCTCCATTGACTTGATGCGGGGGATCAAGAAGGTCTTCGATCCTAACAATATCCTGAACCCCGGGAGCTTTCTTTAGGGGAATTCCTAAATTCCTAAATTTGTAAATTTTTGACGTGAGAGACTGACATGATACTGAATGAAATAGCGAACGAGTTTGATCAATGCATCAAGTGTGGGCTTTGCCTGGCAACCTGTCCGGTCGGGAAGACCCTTTTCCTCGAGAAGTACACGCCGAGGGGAAAGGTCCAGCTCGCCAAGCGGTATGCCGCTGGAGATCTGGAGATCAGTGAGCATTACCGGGATATCTTTGCTAAGTGCCTCCTCTGCGGGGCCTGCACCGTGACCTGCCCGAGCGGCGTGGATCAGAAAACGGTATTCCTCGCGATGCGGGAGGAGATCGTGAAGAAGCAGGGTCTCCACCCGAACGTCGAGGCCGCGGTAACATCGCTCTTGGTCAACCATAACATATCCGATGAGGACAACTCGGAACGGGGAGACTGGCGGGACGACATTCGGGACCTGCCCGAGCACATGTACGAAAAGGAACGAGCGGATGTGGTCTATTTCGTGGGCTGCGTGGCCTCCTTTTTCCCCATGGTCCAGTCGATCCCCCGCAACATGGTCCGGATCCTCCAACTAGCCAGTGTGGACTTTGCCATCCTGGCAGGAGAGGAGTGGTGCTGCGGGTTTCCGCTGATCGGCGCGGGGGCGCCCGGCGAGATGAAGGCACTGATGGACCATAACCTGGAGAAGGTCAAGGCCCTGGGCGCTAGGGAAGTCGCGTTTTCCTGTCCCTCGTGCTATCGGACCTGGAAGGAGCACTATCCGACCGACCTGAAGCTTTCCCATTCCACGCAGGTTATAGAAAGGCTGATAAAGGAGGGGCCCATTTCGCTGGGAGAACTGCGGGAGACGGTGACTTATCACGATCCCTGCGATCTGGGAAGAAACGCGGGGGTTTTTGATGCGCCCAGGGAGATCCTCCGATCCATTCCCGGGCTCACCTTTGTGGAACTGGCAAGCAACCGGAACCAGAGCATCTGCTGCGGCGGGGGCGGCAACCTGGAGATGGCGGATGCGGCCCTCTCGGGCCGCATCGCTCAGAACAAGATCGAGGAGGTCCGGCAGACAGGGGCCGATATTGTGGTTACGGCCTGCCAGCAGTGCGTCCGGACCATCAAGGGGAAGGTACGACGGGAAAAGCTCGATCTCGATGTCGTGGACATCACCGATATGGTGGTCAGGTCCATATCTCACGGATAAGGGTTCCGTAGCAATTTCCTTCAAAGGAGCGCGTTTTCCGCTCCGTCCATCACCTCTTTAGACTTGGCGCTTTTTAAGATATCCTGACGCGGACATTTCATGAAAGGGAACCATTATGGCTGACAAGACTGCACGACTGCCTTTATATGAAAATGACCCTTGGCTTTACTCCTCCCACTCGGCGGGGGAGGGAGGGGTGGGGGTGATTTTCATCTTTCGTTGTGCCCTGCCCGGGCATGGCGGTTAGTACGGCGAAAATCCGCTGACGCTGCGGTTTCCCGAATCTGTACCGACCCTGGAGATGAAATCGCTCCAGGAACTTTCGGACCCGGAGGGGGCTGTTTACGCCGTACTGGCCGATCCGATCGAGAACTCCCTGCTGACCGAGATGGACAATGGGAGGAAGAACGCCAGCGCGCTGATCTCCGATTTTACCCGGCCGGCCCCCAACAAGCAGAGATCACGGTGAATGGTATTCATTTTCATAACATATTGACATCATTGTCCGCATCTACTCACATAAAACTGTGCACAATGTAGTTTCATAATATATAACTTGCTTAAATAACAGCAACAATAAAAATTGAACAATAGGAGATGTTGGCGTGACTTTTTCTCCATTTCCGGGCGCAGTGCGGGAATGGGCTCCAACTAGTTGACAATAAATGGATTATTGGTAGGGCCTGAGCGAAACACAAAGGGGCATCTTATCAAGCATGTTTTCCTGGCTCTATGATTTGATGCAGTGCCTGGCCTTCCACTCACGGGAACGTTTGGCGGATATTTTCAAAGGATGCTATGATGACCATCGAGACATCAAGCAAATTCTGAACATGGTTACCAGAAAATCTGGATATCTCCGGTTGACTGGCGATACGCTGGTCATCATACTGGACAGGATTGAAAATCAGAAGCACCGCAACGCTGCAAACTAGTTCTCCAGACTGCTTAACCAAAAGGGCATCAGACTGGCTGGCCGCCTCAAGATAAAGCTAGCATTCCATCTAACCCTCATGCAGTAAGCCAGTACGACTCTAAGGGCTGTTGAGCATAATTCTAATTGAGAAAATTGGCGGTTTGTCGTGATTTCCCAACCCAAACCCTTTTCTTTCGCTGAACTACTTCACAACTCCTTCTCCCAAAGTGCCAACCTCCTTCCCAAGTAAATTGTATGGTCCCAAGCCCAAGGTCGCCACTCTGGCAAGAGAAACCGATTCTTCAGAGTAAACTCGATTCGCAAATGGAGCCATGCCATAAGAAATAAGGCAGGGCATTAACAGCTTTGTCGGGGGTTAAGGAAAAAAAGCGCGTTATCTGCCGGGGGATGCTCTGTCCGATCCAATTTTTTCGGCCTTTTTTTCAAGCAACGGTTCCAGGTCAATAAAAAACGCCTGATGTTGCCGTTCCGGGATCGTGAAGACCCAGCGTTTCAGTCGCTCGTTTTCTTCTGTTGTTTCTACGGCCGTTGTGGCCGCTTTGCTTTTGGCCCCGGCAGCAGCCTTATCTTCGGTCGTGGCAGTCTGATCAGCCTCCGGTCTCGCAGGCCCGGTGGGCTGATAACCGACTTCAAGCCGTATCCGGCAGGTAACGGTCGCCGAACAGGCCTTGCCCATATAAACCTGATAGACCCACCCGTCGAAAAGCGTGTAGTCCAGGCGCACAGAGGCATCTTTCCCGATCACTTCCGATGATGCCGAGGAGGCTTCCACATCGGTGATCTTGAGTGACGACAGGGCGTTTGACAATCGGTTAAGCGAGGATTTCTTGATATTCAGGTCCGTTGCAGGTTTAATCAGCTCAAGATCCTTCCCCCTGGCAGTACGCTCGAACAGATAGCGCACAGGGGTCTCCCCGGGTCCCAGACAGGTAATCTTTTGAATCTCCCCTGCATCGACCTGGACCGGGCTCTTTTCCAGCCATTCGGCCGGTCCCCCCTCAAGAGAGGACAGAATCTTATCGATCAGATAGATCTCAGGGGCCTCCCCCATCATCACGTACTGGCCATCCGGCGGGCCTTTCTGCGGGTCCTTGGCCCTGGTTTTACCCAAGACCATGTCGAGAAGACATTTTCCATTCGAGTTTGTCATCCGGACACGGGTCCCCTTCTCTTCATCCAGGGCATCGGCGTCATCAGGAGATTTGATAGAAAGACGTTTCAGTACCTTCTCAGAGGCATCGAATTTGCGTCCTATTTTGACCTCCTTAAGGATCCTCACAAACTCGGAGAGCTTGGCAAAATCCGCCGGATAGCCGAAACGCTCTTCCACAATCCACGAATCGGCCGGTTTTTTCAGGGAAACAGCAGACGTCGGCGTCTCGATGACAATTGAAGCAATATCATTGACCGGAAGCTGCTCCAGAAGGTAGGCGCCCATCTCTCCGGACGAGGAACGCATGTCCCGTGAATGGATGAGGAGGGCCCCCGCCCCTGCGAGGGCCACCAGAATGACCAATAGAATCACAAGTGTCCTCGGCTTCATTTTCTCCTGATCTTCCTCTGTCTATAGATGGCAAAGACAATTCCTGTAATGGCGACCAAAAAAGGCATCAGGAATATATTGATCCCTTTGAGTGTCGCGCCCAGGTTCTCGATCTCGGAGCGCAGGTTTTTTCGAACCTCTTTCAGTTGCCCATTGATCTTTTGCCGCTCCTCCTTGAACCGGGCGACCTCTGCCTCCTGCTCAGGGCTGATTATCATTTTCTGGGATCCGTCCTTCTGTTGCTCAAGCTGACGGAGCTTCTGATTGGTCTCCTCTATCTGTTTAACGAGTTCGTTTTCCTTTGACAGCCAGCGTTCCTGGGCCTTTCTCTTCAGCTCCAGTACCGCCGTAAAGGGCCTTTCCAGCTTTCCCCGGGACCTGAGCCCGATCAGATCCTCGCTCCCTGTGAGAATCTCTGCGGCATTGGAAAAAAAGTTCAGGTTATCGTTGAACATCTCCGAGACGGGCAGGCCGAAAAAATTACCCCGCTGCACATAAAACTGGTCGGCCAGCATATCCGCATCAGAGACAATGATAAGGGTCGAGGCCTTTTTCGCTTCTTTGAGATGGGGGCCCTTCAGCGCCTCAGGGGATTCAGCCGCGGGGTCCTCTGATTTGGGACGGCCTTCGGGAAAGGCGGTCTTGAACGTCCCTCGAACGTACACCACAAGGTTGAATGATTTCCCGGCCGGGACAAACCCCTTTTTGACGGCCTCCACACCCAGAAAGGCATTGAAGGCATCCGTCAGGGCGGCGTTGGCACTCGAATCCACCAGTGGCTCAAATTCATGGTCCATGTAGCCGGTCTTCTCGATCGCCCCGGCCACCGGGAAGAGCATGCTTTCGAGACCTGCGGTGACAACGTCCTTACGATTGAAAACCTCGCCCCTGGCCGATATCATCAGGGGATTGTCTTCCGTGCTGTTGCTCCCGGTGCTCACCCTGGTCGGCTGACCGAAATCGGCTACGGCCTTAGCCGGATCCATCGATATGCCCCATGCCTTAAAGACCTTATCCAAAGAAGTGCCTGAAGACCGCAGGAACTGCTGCTGCCCCGCTTCCCGGTCTGAAACGCACAGGGGGTCCATAAAGATGAGGGCATTACCGCCCGAGAGGACATACTGATCGATCGCGTACTCCAACTGGGAGCTGATATTTTTTGGATACACCACCATGAGGAGATCCAGGGACGAATCGATGGTCTGGACCAACGGGCTGATGGCCCGGACATCATAGATCTTCTTCATCTCCGTGACAAAGAGCCATTCCTCTTCCGGGGCCTGGCCCGGCATGGCCCTTCCCTTGGTCCCGAAGACCGGAAGACTGCTGATGATGCCGACCACCTTTTTTCCCGTTGTCTGAAGGCCCTGGATGATGCTGGTAAGATCGTATTCCAGCATCTGCTCCTTGGCCGGATCCAACCATGGAATAACCTCTTCCTGGTCCGCAGAAAAAAAGACCAGGCCGCAATAGACCTTCCCTCCCGGCGTCCTCATGGGCTCAACACCATACTTCTGGGCCCATTCCTCCTCATCCGAGTCAGGTTTCGGATCCACCATTTCCACCTTGATCCGGCCCTTGCCCTCGTGCCGGTATTCGGAGAGGAAATCTTCCACGTGTTTCGCATACACCTTGATGTTGGCCGGAACGTCGGGATTGCTCCTGGAGTAGAAAAACTTGATGGTGACCGGTTCCGTCATGGTGTCAAGGATGTGCCGCGTCCCATCGGAAAGGGAGTAGGCATTGTCTTCAGTGGCATCCCATCGAATCGTCGCATACGATGCAATGATGTTGACAAAGATCAGGACAAGGAACAGGAGCGCTAATCCCGTAACCGATACGAGCGCCTTTTTATAATCATAACCTTTCCCCGTTGCCATTGTCAGCGCCTCCTTCAGTTTGCCCTGCGGTTCTGCAGGATCACACCGTTTGCAAAAAGCATGAAAAATATGACGGAACCAAAATAGATCAGATCACGCAGGTCCGCGACCCCCCGTTCCATGGACGCGAAATGGGGCATGAAGCTGAATCCGGCGACCACATTCACCAGCCAGGCAGGGGCCCATCCGGTCAGGGCATCGGTTACCGGCGGCCACCCGGCCAAGACCAGGAACAGGCAGATGACCACGGAAAGGATGAAGCTGATCACCTGGTTCCGCGTCATGGCGGAGGTCATGGAGCCCACGCTCAGGTAGGCCCCGGCCATGAGAAAGCTACCGAAATACCCGCACACAATGGCCCCCATGTCCGGATCGCCTAAGTACAGGACCGTCAGGGCCATGGGAAAGGTCAGGATCAGCGCCACCCCGATGAAGAGCCATGCAGCCAGAAATTTTCCCACAATGACCTGCACAAGGGTGACCGGCAGGGTCAGGATAAGTTCGATGGTCCCGGTCCGGCGTTCCTCGGCCCACAACCGCATAGCCACAGCAGGCACCAAAAAGAGGAAGATCCAGGGATGCCACTCAAAAAAAACCCGCAGGTCTGCCTGGCCGATCTCATAGAAATGGCTCAGGGAAAAGGTGAAGAACCCGCACAGCATCAGAAAAATGACGATAAAGACATAGGCCACGGGCGACCCGAAATATCCGCCGAATTCCCGCATCAGGATCCCCGAAGTGTTCCTCACAAAATCATTCATAAATTACCCCATTCAGATCGTGTTAAAGGAGCTGGCTACGCAACCCGGTCCGTCGTTGTCGAATCCGACCGGGTGACCATCCGGAAGACCTCATCCAACCGGCCCTTTTCCATAAAAAATGTCTCTACAGAAGACCCCCTTTCAAACAGACGCCGGACAACCCGCTCCATCCCGCCGTCGCTGAGAGAAGCGGTTTCTTTCAGAAAGAGACGGAGCGTCATATCGGATTCGCTTTCACCCACCACCTCACTCCGATCGATCTCAGGCAGATCCTGAATGCCTTTAATCAGAGCATTTCCATCCTGCTTACGGACCGTCAGACCGATCGCCCCGTGGAGTGCCGACCTTTCCGTGAGCCCTTCGGGCGTATCATCCGCCACAATGTGACCCCGGGCGATGATGATGACCCGCTTGCATACCAGTTCCACCTCCTCCAAGATGTGGGTGGAAATGACGATGGCCTTGTCCCGGGACATGTCACGGATCATGGCGCGGACTTCATGTTTCTGGTTCGGATCGAGGCCATCCGTGGGTTCATCCATGATGAGATATTCGGGGTCATGGAGGATGCTCTGAGCAAAACAGACCCTCTGTTTATATCCCTTGGAAAGGGTATTGATGATCTGGTGCCGCACATCTGAGAGGAAACAGCGATCAAGGGTCTCCTGGACGCGCACCCGCTTGGCATCGCCGGAGAACCCCCGTATTCCGGCGATAAAGCCGAGGAACCCGGCAACCGTCATGTCAGGGTAGGCAGGGGCGTTCTCAGGGAGATACCCGATCTTTCTCCTGGCCCCCAGGCAGTCTTTAATGATATCGCTCCCGCCGATAACGGCCGTCCCGGCCGTGGGGGTTAGAAATCCGGTAATCATCCGCATGGTCGTCGATTTTCCTGCGGCATTGGGACCTAAAAACCCCAAGACCTCTCCCCGGTCCACGGTAAAAGAGATGTCGTTAACAGCGCCGGTTTCACCAAAATATTTACTGAGATGGTTTACCTCTATCATAGACAGACCTCATTGGTGCTGGATACTGGATACTGGATACTGGGTTCTTTTTTTTGGGAAGCTTGAAGTTAAGAGTTTGGAGTGCCTACAGTCAAGAACGAAAGAATTCCGATTTCACCTTCTAACTTCAAACTTTAGGCATTTTATTCACTTCTCTCACTACATACTCCATACTGCATACCGAGTGCGGGTTACGGGCGGCCGAATTGCAGATACGAGATAAATATAAACGTATAAGACCGGCAGTCAAGGCCGCTGCCCCGATTTTTTCGTCCCTTCAGCCTCTAATTTTCTGAGGTTTTCCCTTGCAAATGCGATTGTCTCATCCGGTTCCGGAGCCAATTTGTAGTATTGCACCGTCTTGTCCCTTTCGCCCATATCCCTGTAGTTGGAAGCGATGTTGGCGTAAGCAATGGCCGAACCGGGATTGAGTTCAAGTACCTTCTGGAATGCATCAATGGTCTTTTCATGCGCCTTCTGTTTGAAATGACAGAAACCCCGAAGCTTGTACACATCCGTCCGTTCGTCATCAATCTGCATGGCCTTTTCAAGGGCCTCCTGGAGGCAGGCCAGGGTGTTTGACAGGTCATTGCGTGCCATGTATGAAAGCCCCAGAAAGAATTTGACATAATACTTGTCCGGCAGCATGTGATCCATCTTTTTCACCTCCACACAGCCCATTCCGGGTCCCCTCTCTCTGCAATCAGTTTGGCCGTGAACATCCCGATGCTGGTGCCCTCGGCCCTCTCCCTGAAATGGACCCCGGGCACGATGGTATATAATGCGGGGATCCCCAATTTGGGATGCATCACGTCTACGACAACGATTTCCATTCCTGTTTGGGCCACTGCCCCAATGCAGTTTTCCACCTCCGCCCGAATATTTTTGTGGGAGAAATCGGGGAGGCGCAGAATATCGACGCGTTCATCGGGATGGAGGACAAAATCGGCCCCGGACAAGTCCCGGAATTTAGGAAGACCATTGGCCACATAATTGGACCCTGAATTAAAATCGCAGGCCAGTTGGGCCACCTCGGTCAGGGTGCGGCGCAAGGCCTTCTGGGGATCGGGCGTGGCGCCTGCGGTTCAGACGATCTCACTTTTTTCCGGAAAAGTGGCCGGATCATAGGCAAGAACCCCGACCGAAGGGATCCCCATGCTGAATGTGAAATCCGAGGTGAAAACCCGGATGCCCGTCTTATGGTACTTTCCAATCATCTCCGCGACAAGGGGATCGGTTACACTGTCTAGATCAATGGTCGCCGTCTTCAGCCTCCCTCTGGTGAAAAGGGACAACACTTGCCACTCCACTACCTCGCAGATACCCTGAAGGATCATCTCCTCCGCACCATTTCCGGCAGAGGCCCCATTAAATTCGTTGATGGCAAAAAACCAGTCAAAGGGGATCAGAAAGGATTCCTATTTCGTCATATTGTAACCCCAGGTCCATCTGAGCGGCAACAGCGAAAACATCTCCCGCGCCGCATCCAGATCATCGGATTCATCATGGACCGATCGGGCTGGCATCTCAAAAGGAAGTGCCCGGTCTCTGATATTCCGGTATTCCTCAACCATGGAGTTTTCAGAATCTCTGGAGAAGCTGAAAAAACTGAACCGCTCCGCCAGCTCCATGACCGCGCTCACCTCGGACTGATTGGGCGTGTCCCCCTTCCACATCTGCTTCCGTGTCCCGATGCTGGCCCTGGCATCCCGGCCGCATATGTTGAAATAGACCGGGATATCCAGGCTCTGAAGCCTCTCCCTGAAACGCCGGGCCGTTTCCTCAGGGGATACGATCTTGTCCTGGTCAAGGGTGTACCTCTTGTAGGCGTCTTTCAATACAATTTGATGATTCAAGTAATATCTCCTCCTTTGTGAAATTACAACCCGTCCCAAGGTCCCTCTCCTAATCCTTTGGCGCAGCCATGCCGGGGAAAGGAAATGGCTCTCACCCGTGCAGGCGCTGAGAGGACCTTACTCATCGATGGCCCACGACACTTACCTTATAAGACGGTCATGCCGGTTACTATGTTTATGCTTCTGCTGCAGGGGATCGCCAATTTTGTTCGTGACTATTACGAGTTGAAGGGAGAAAAGATATGAATCCCGAAACCCTCGCCATGGTGATGTTCGGAACTCTTTTTGTGACGCTTTTTCTGGGCCACCCTCTGGCCTTCTCCCTTGGAATCCTCGCCCTCGTCTTCGGAGTCCTGGGCTGGGGAGGCGATGTTGATGTGGTATTTAACCTCCTTGCCAACCGGGCTTACGGGGTCATGGAGGAATATGTGCTGGTCGCAGTGCCCCTCTTCATATTCATGGCCCAGGTGCTTGATTCCACAGGTATCGCCGAGAGGCTTTTTGAAAGCATGCACATCATAATGGGCCCTGTTCGTGGAGGTCTTGCCCTGGCGGTGATCATAGCCTGCACCATCTTTGCCGCCACCGCAGGCGTTGTGGGTGCTACGGAGGTATCCGTAGGGCTTCTTGCCGTGCCAGCCCTCATGGCCAAGAAATATCATATTCCCCTCATAGCAGGCTCCATCTGTGCAGGAGGGACACTGGGAATTATCATCCCCCCCAGCATAATGCTCGTTGTCTATGGAAGCCTTGCCGCCCTTTCGGTAGGTCATCTTTATGCGGCGGCCTTCGGACCGGGGATGCTTCTTTCGCTTCTCTATGTCCTGTATATCGCCGTCGCGTGCGCAATAAAGCCCGAATACGGCCCTCCTCTTCCCAAAGAGGAAAGGATTTACTCAATTGGATATAAGGTAAAGGTCTTCATAACCTCTCTCTTCCCGGCGATCGTCCTAGTGGTGGTGGTGCTGGGAAGCATCCTTGCAGGAGTTGCCACCCCCACTGAAGCGGCGGGCATGGGATGCGCAGGCGCTGTTCTCTTGGCACTTCTTTACAGAAAATTAAGTTGGAAGGCCCTATACGATGCATCATGGGCTACCTTTCTTACCACCGCAATGGTCATGACCCTGTTTTTGGGCGGAAACGCATTCCAGGCAGTTTTCATGGGGCTTGGCGGTGGGGAGATGGTGACAAACATGCTGGTCGGGACCGAGGCCGGATACTATGGAGTCCTTTTCATCATGATGGGGATAGTCTTCTTCCTCGGCATGTTTATTGACTGGCTGGGGATTCTTCTCATAGTCATACCCATATTCATGCCTGTCGCCATGGAGATGGGCTTTAACCAGATATGGTTTTCCATCCTGATATGCATAAATCTGCAGATGGCCTTTCTGACACCCCCCTTCGGATATTCACTTTTCTACCTGAGGGGAATCGCGCCGCCTGAGATGACCATAGTGCACATATACAAAGGGGTTCTTCCATTTATCTGCCTCCAGTGGGTGGCGCTTATCCTGTGCATACTTTTTCCCGATATTATTCTCTGGCTTCCCAAGGTTGCCTTCGGAGCAGGGGCAATCAGATAGAAACCCAAGGCCCGGATATGGGTTAGGCCTATCTGGGCCTTTTCAAGAAAAGGGAGAAAACGGCCCCGGCAAAAGAAATCCCCGCAGCAACCAGAAACGGGACCGTGAAGGACTGGGTCTTGTCAGCAAGATAACCACCCAGGGCGGGCCCCAGTGCCTGGCCTATTCCAAAAAAAAGCGTTATGAAACCAAGGCCCGCTGGCGCAAGCCTCGGGCCTACCATATCCCCGGCGGCTGCCGCCATGATGGTTGGTATGCTCCAGGCAGTAAGACCAAAGAGGACGGCCGATATGTAAAAGCCTGTCTCCATTTTGAGAGTTGCATAAACGAGATAGGATATCCCCAGGACAAGATATGCAAGGGCCGCCCCCCGGCTTCGGCCGAGGCGGTCGGAAATGCCGCCCCAAATTACCCCGCAAAAGATGCTCAAACCACCTACCATGGCCCAGAGGCTTCCTGCCCACGCCTGGCTGTATCCCATCTCCTTTACAAGATATGCCGCAAAAAATACCATATAGATGATGTAGGACATGCCGTAGAAGAAATAGACAAGACCCAGGTACCAGACCTGCCCCTTTGAATAGACAGTCCCCCATGCAAGGGATGAAGCCCTTTTCTGATGGGGGATCCCGGCCGGCGGAGTCTGGGAAGGGACATCTCCGACCGGCTGAAGCCCCTTTTCCTCGGGCCTGCTTCTGACAAAAACAAAGACTATCACTGCGATGACGATAACCGCGCAACCAAGCACATACCATGAAGTGCGCCATCCTTCCGCCCCAAAGGAACTGAGAAGCGGCGGCACAACGAGGCCTGAGATGAGAGTGCCTGCCCCTATTCCGGCAGAGACAATACCGGTTGCAAAGCCCCTCCTCCTGACGGCAAACCAGGCTGAACCCAGGGCCATGGCCGGCACATAGGCGGCGCCGTTTCCGAGCCCGGTCATCAGCCGCATGGCGAATGCGAATCCGAACGTCTGGCTTAGTCCTGTCAATATCATGGTAATCCCCATAAGGAGGAGGGCAAGTGTTATGACGATCCTGGTGCCGAACCTGGCAGCCAGAAAACCGCCGATTATGGCCATCGCAAGATAACCGATGAAGTTTCCCGTTCCCAGGAGGCCCAGTTGGGTATAATCGAACTTGAGTCCGTCCTTCATGGCCGGAAGGATGATGGTATAGGCCATCCTGCCGAAGCCGTGGGCCGCTATGGCCGTTAGCAGTCCCATTGCTATGACTATCCATCCATAGTGGATTCTTTTTCCTGCCATCTCCTGTTTTCCTCCTGTCATCATTACGTTCGCTAAAATAAGCCTGCTGTGAAGATTCCCCCGCGGTATCGTGGTTGAAATTGAGAAAGACAGAAAAGAATCATCGTTAAAATACGATACCGATATAGCCCTCCAAGCATTTTCCCGGCCGGAGGTGGCCTTTCGGCCATGAAGAAGATTGCGCAGTATCAGCTCAATAATTGGGGGATGGCTTTGCGCAGATCAGGACATACAGACCAGGAATCAGCTTCTGTAGGTGCGGCTGAAGCCGCACCTACCCCGGGTTTTTGAACTCATACATTGCGCAGATAAGTATGCCAATAAATACGATCTATTCAAGATATATTCGCATGTACTCAGGCAAGGCTGAATATTATTTATTGAGCAAGCCTTGTAACACACGGCATTCGGCCTTATCCTGTGCCACACAGATATATCAGTTGGCCTATACAAGGAGAAGGAATTGCTCGAACAAATAAAGGCCCGTGACGAAACACCAAAGCAAAACCGCTATTTTTACGGTTATGTAGTGGTAGCGACATCCTTTGCCATCCAGGTGATAGGGTGGGGCATACACAACAGCTACGGCGTTTTCTTTAATCCGATCATAAAGGAATTCGGATGGAGCAGGGCATCCGTGGCGGGCGCAGCATCCATAAGCATACTTGTCCACGGCCTCTTGAGCATATTCGTCGGCGCCCTTAACGATCGAATCGGTCCCAGGCTGATCATGACCGGATGCGGGCTGCTGATGGGTTCAGGTTATCTTCTTATGGCAAAGGCGGACAACCTCTGGGAGATATACCTCTATTACGGGATCATAATAGGGATGGGGGTGAGCGGGACCGATGTGGTGCTCCTTTCCACTGTTGCCCGCTGGTTTATCCGCCTTAGAGGGGCCATGAGCGGGATATTGAAGGTAGGAACCGGCCTCGGCATGGTGATCGCCCCCATCTTCATCACCATTCTCCTTGCACTCTATCCCTGGCGTACCTGCTTTGCCATCCTGGGAGCCATAATTGCAGTTTCTTATGTGGTTCTGGCACAGTTTCTGGTAAGAGATCCGGCCTTAAAAGGTCAGTCGGCAGACAATGCAGGACCAATCGGTTCCGCTTGCGGCCGTTTGGCCGAAGAGGGGTTGACCTATCGGGAGGCGATCCTGACAAGACAATTCTGGTCCCTTTGCCTGATATGCGTTCTTACGGTTGCCTGCACATATACTATGCTGATGCACCTTGTTCCACACCTCATAGATACCGGCATGACCCCTGCGAAGGCCGCAACGGTGCTCTCCACATTAGGGGCCGTAAGCATCGTGGGAAGACTTGTGATGGGTGCCGCGGCAGACAGGATAGGGGCTAAAATGGCCCTGGCCTTTACCTTTGCCATGATGTTTACCGGGCTCATAGTGCTTAACAAAGCAGGGTCGGCCTTGATGTATTATCTGTTTGCAGTAATCCACGGATTCGCCCACGGCGCGTTTTTCGCCCTCATGTCCCCGGCAGTTGCAGCCTTTTTCGGCACAAGATCACATGGAATTCTTTTGGGAAGCGTCATTTTCAGCGGCACCATAGGAGGCGCAGCAGGGCCTATACTGGGAGGCCATCTCTTCGATGTAACTGGCACCTATAGCGTGCTTTTTATGGTACTTGCGGGCGCAAGCCTCGGCGCCTTCACCCTTGCACTTTCCCTTTCACCCAAGGCGCAAAGATCCTGAATAGATTTTGAATCATCGATACTCTCGTAACACTTTTGTTGACCTCCATGCCGGACATGCACCGACAGGCGCAAAAGGCCGGGCAGCGGAACAAGCAGTGTGACCGGGCTATGCAACCTCCGCGAATCTCCCTTTTACCGCATGGCACACGGGACAGTTATCCGGCACCTCGTTTTCGCTTATATATCCGCATATTCTACAGACATATAAGGTCGCCTCGACTTCAGAATCCCCGGTCTCAGTTACCCTGCGAAAAAGATCAAGGTGACGGGAGGAAACCTTCATGGTCTGGTTGAAGGCCTTCTTGACGGCCCACGGCGCCCCCTCCGCCTCCTTTGCCATGCCGGGATAAATATCTTCCAGTGCCCTTTTTTCGTTTTCCAGGGCCTCAGATAGATTCTCCTTCGTAGAGCCGATCTTTCCCTTCATGTGGCCGAGGAATCTTCTCGCCTGGGCCGACTTGGCATCGGCAATGGCCCTGAACAGCCTCGCCAAATCCTTTCTCCCCTCTTTTTGCGCCTGAAAGGCAAAGGCCCTGTTTCTGGCGGCAGCCATTGATTCTATGTTAAAAGCCTTCCCGATATTATCTGAAATCTTTTTCCCCATACGGTTTTCCCCCCTGCTCTCACTTGTCCAGAAGATATCTTGAAGCTTATCAAAGATGGCTCCGTTATACAAATCAGAGGTCAGGCCCTGGGGTTCCTGCTCCCTAACCGTGGTCCGGGACGGGCTTTGTCCATACGCTCATGAAAGAAATATTTTGTCGCCCCCGCTAATGAAAATCCTCCTCCGGCTCTACACTCTACGAGGTCGAGGATTTCCCTCCCCCCGCGCGGGGGAAGGTTGGGGGTGGGGGGTGTATTTTCACGGTAAATGGCTCAAGACGCCAAGTCCTTATCATATTAACAAAAGCTGCAATACATAAGCGGCTGGAAAGAAGACTCTCCCCGATTTATCGAGAAAATACAATTGTCCCTTGCCGCCAGCTTGTTAATGGGGGAAGATCAAGAAAAATCAGATCTGGAAAAGGAGATAAAACTGTAAAAATGAAGGGCGTCCCCCTTCTTATCAATCCATGGATATATGATTTCGCGGCCCATGACCTGTGGGCTAAGCCCCTGGGTCTTTTGACCATAGCATCGGCGCTGCGAAGCAGGGCTTTTTCGGTTCGCGTCATAGACTGCATGGATATGCATCATCCCTCAATAGAAAAAGACGAAGTCTTAAGACTGAAAAAAGGGCCGTACGGTACAGGGAAATTTCGCAAAGAAGCGATAACAAAACCCACCGCGCTTTCCCATGTAAGGAGGCGTTACAGCAGATACGGAATAAGCATGGAGGCATTTCTGGCTGATCTTTCATCTGTTGAGACGCCTTCGGTAATCATAGTAACATCGCTCATGACCTACTGGTATCCCGGAGTTGCGGAGGCAATCAGGGCGGCACGCTCGGTTCATCCCCATGTCCCGGTCATCCTGGGGGGGATATATGCCAGGCTCTGTCCGGAGCATGCAAAGGCTTTTGCAGTACCTGATCTGGTCTGGGACGGTTCGGATGAGACCAGCTTTATCGAGGCCTTTATCAAGAAACAGGGATTTCTTCCCCAACCGACATCGGAAGATTTGGCGCCCCACCCTTACCCTGCCTTTGATCTCCTTCACGGCCTGGATTACGTCTGTATCCGGACTTCAAGCGGTTGTCCCTTTGACTGCCGTTACTGCGCAAGCCGTTTCCTGAATCCGTCCTTTTCGCGCAGGGCTTCGGAGGAAGTCTTAAGGGAGATCCTCTACTGGAGCGAAGAATACGGCATAAAGGATTTCGCCTTCTATGATGACGCCCTTCTCCCGGGCGGAGATGGCGCCGTGGAAGATCTTCTGAGAGGAATCATGCGTCTAGAAAAGGACCTCCGTTTTCACACCCCCAACGCCCTTCATGCAACGCGGATTACTCCACGCCTGGCGCATCTCCTTTTTGAAGCAGGATTCAAGACAATAAGACTCGGGCTTGAGACGGCTGACTTTTCTCTGCGGATGAAGCTTGACCACAAGCTTAAGGAAGGGGAGTTTGAAAACGCGGTTGAGGCCCTATTTAAAGCGGGATTCAGGGCAGATGATATAGGGGCCTACGTGCTTGCCGGTCTTCCCGATCAGTCGCCGGAGGATGTCTATAACACTCTTTACTTTCTTGATAGCGTGGGGATAATGCCCTTTATAGCCGAATACTCACCCATACCGCATACGGCGCTATGGGAGAGAGCGGTCGCAGTCTCCAGATACGATATATTACGAGAACCCCTCTATCACAACAACACACTCCTTCCATGCTGGAGTGAGCCGCAGCGTGCCGATTATGTAGGGATAAGAAGGGCTGCTCAGGCCGTAAGGGACAAGGTGCGATGCTCGAATCATGGTGAGGGGCACAGATTCTCCGCTTAGAAAACAGGCTGGATTCCCCTTAAAGATGGAACTATCTCAATAAAATGGAGGAACACGTGGGCAAACCCAAAAATGCTTTTGAAATATATAAACTTCTTGAAAAATCCAACTGTGGAGAATGCGGTGAGAAGACCTGCCTTGCATTTGCAGGGGCGGTACTCAGGGAAAGGCGAAAGGCATCCGAATGCCCCAGGCTTGACCCTCAGACGGCTAAGATGCTCGATGATAAAGACCCCAACGAAAAGGGCACTGAGGGGGAAGGAATATCATATCTGGAGACGCTGAAATCCGCCATATCCGGAATTGATCTTGCCGTGGCGGCTAAAAGGATCAAGGCGCAATACGCGGCAGGAAGGCTCACCATCAAGGTCATGGGAAAAGATTTCAGCGTTGATCAAAAAGGCAATCTTTTCTCTGAGATCCATATTAACCCCTGGATCGCGGTACCCTTCCTCAATCACCTTTTGAATGGAAGAGGGACAGAGCCGACGGGGGACTGGGTGTCCTTCAGGGAGCTCAAGGAAGGCCGTGAGCGCTATCCTCTTTTCAGCAAAAGGTGCGAGCAAGCCCTTAAGCAGGTTGCGGACGTATATACGGATCTCTTCGACGATATGGTGCATCTCTTCGGCGGCAGGAAGGTGGAGCCTCAATTTCGATCGGACATATCGGTTGTGCTGCATCCGCTTCCTCTTGTGCCGATGATGGTCTGCTACTGGCTGCCGGATGAGGAGATGGCGTCATCCATAAACGTTTTTTTTGATAAGACCGCCGACGAGAACCTGGACATTGATTCCGTCTTCGATCTTGGGGTCGGATTTGCCCGCATGGCCAGGGCAATCGGTATAAGACACGGCTTTGCAGCTAACGGTTGACAAAGGATTCTGATTCGTTCTAATTAACCCTCATGCCTTGAAAGCAGCACAAGTAAGAATGAAAATGCCGCATGTGATTCCGGACTTGATCTGGAATCCATGTGTAAAAGACTGGATACCGGCCTACACCGGTATGATGATGTATTTTCATATAAAAGCATAATCAAAAGCGAAGCATCCTTACGAGATGATCAAGATCGGTATGATATGGCGAAGGGGAGGGAATTAATCTGTAACGACTCAAGCATAAAGGAGTAAGTCCATGGGCAGGAAAAGGACACTCGGCTTCAAATTGATCGCAGGATTCTCAGTGGTAGCGGTTGTCACCCTGGCTCTCGGCGCTTTCGGCTATTTCCAATCCGCCAAAGGTGAAAGGGCCATAAGGGAAATAGGCCAGGAAAGACTGCCATCCCTGGACAGCCTCCTTTTCATAAGTTCTTCCGCAGAAAGCATTAACGCATCCTTAAGAATCCTTGCTATTCCGGGGCTTGCACAGGATGTTCGTAAGGAGCAGTACACCTCATTGAAATCCGGTATGGAAAAGGCAGACCAGGGCATAAGTAAATATGAAGGGCTTCCAAAGACTGCTGAAGAAAAAGCCGCATGGACTGAGTTTAAGGCTGCATGGCTTATTTGGATAAAGGAAATTGAAAAGGCTATCGAGCTGGGTCATCTCTTCGATAAATCCGGCATAACGGACCCGGTGGATATTAAACTTACTCTTGAAATATTCAAGGGCGAAATAAACGGTTTGGTATTGCAGGTTAAGGAATTCCTCCAGGAGTCAAAGGAGTTGAAAGGGGGAGAAAGCGCCTCGGAGTGCCCTCTAGGCAAATGGTCTTCCTCATACAAAAACGACAACGATCAGTTCATGAAGCACGTCCAATCTCTTGCCGAGCCGCACAAGAAGCTGCACGGGACGGTGGCAGGGATTAAAAAGCTCGTAAGCGAACAGGCATTTCTTGATGCCAACATGTTATTTGAAAAGGATCTTCTCCAGGCGTCGGAGTCCTGCCTTTCGGTCCTCAACAGCATGACAAACGCGGCAGAGGATTCCCTCAAATTGATAGTGAAGCTCCAGGAGAACATCACAGGCCCTGTCAAGAAGGCACAGGCCAGCGCCTTCCAGCCCATGGGAAGGCTCCTTACCATGAACCGTGCGGCAGCGTCCCAAACAACAGCAGCCTTTGAAAGACAGGCCCGCATCATGAAGATCGTATCCGGGGCTGTAGCAATAGGAGGCGCCTTACTCGCATTGGCGCTCGGGCTCATTGTTACGCGCTCCGTCACAAGGCCGATCAAGAGGGTTATAGATGGGCTGGGCCAGGGGGCAGAAGAGGTGCAGTCAGCGGCAGGCCAGGTGGCCTCCGCAGGCCAGAGCCTTGCAGAGGGGACCTCCGAGCAGGCCTCCGCATTGGAGGAGACCTCATCCTCACTTGAAGAAATGTCTTCCATGACTAAGAGAAATGCAGAGAGCGCCCTTGAGGCAAACAAGCTTATGGCCGGGGCAAATGAGGTGGTCGGAAAGGCCGATCAATCCATGGATATGCTTACCAAGTCCATGCTTGAGATATCCAAGGCCGGCGAGGAGACCAGCAAGATCATAAAGACCATAGACGAGATAGCATTTCAGACAAATCTCCTGGCCCTCAATGCGGCGGTGGAGGCAGCGCGGGCGGGAGAAGCAGGAGCGGGCTTTGCCGTTGTGGCAGATGAGGTGAGAAATCTCGCAATGCGCGCGGCCGAAGCAGCCAGAATAACATCCGGGCTTATTGAAGGGACGGTCGCCAAGGTTAAAGAAGGCGCCGGCCATGTAGAGGGCGCAAACAAGGCCTTCAAGCAGGTGGCCAAAGCCGCCGCTAAAGTGGCGGATTTCGTGGCCCAGATAAGCGAGGGATCATCCGAACAGGCCCAGGGGATAGAGCAGATCAACAAGGCCGTATCCGAACTGGACAAGGTGACCCAGCAAAACGCCGCAGGCGCAGAGCTGGCAGCCTCAGCAGCCCAGCAGATGAGTTCCCAGGCAGTGGAACTGGAATCCCTTGTTCAGGAACTGGCGCAGATGGTCGGAGCCGATAGAACCAAGGAAGCCATTGGAACGAAAGGGCTGCAGGAGTCAATAAATCAGAGAGCGGTTCCAGGGTCTAAGGCCCTTGCACTTGCCCGAATTGGAAAGGCCGTGCATACGGCCCCTGCGTCAAGCGCCGCAAACGAGGTAAGGCCTGAGCAGGTGATCCCGCTTGATGAAGATGAGTTCAAGAACTTTTAATCCGCCAAGCTGCTGTCAAACCTGCCCCGACGCCCCGCACGCAGATAATGGATGGAGGTGATGTTTTTTGGCCTTGCACAGATGCACCGGTTGCCCGTTGAGAAAGAGGCACGACAAAAATCCCGGCTCTGTCCTTGGAAGGCTGTGGAGGTGGCATACCCGATGGTGCCCTGGCTGGAAAGGGTATCTCAAGTCCCTGCCCGAGGCCGAAAGGCGCTTGATCAAAGACCGATACGTCGAACCGAAGACGACCGATGGCCCGGATTAATGAAAGCCACGCCATGAACCCGCCTCTCCATCCCCCTTACTTGAGCTTCATCGTGCGCCTTACCTGGTGTCCATCCGGAAATGAGATAGTTTTGTCGAGTTCAAGGTGGGCGATAATTTTAACCACAGGAATACATTGAGGTATTTCGAGGATTAAAATTTGAGCCCAACGCCGAAATCGGTGAAAATAGCCATTTACTGATGGATACTACCCAGAAGACTGACCAAGGATCATGCCCCCAGGGGCTAAACGAAGCGTGGAAATCACCACCAGGCAAGAGAGATTTTCATATAAACCGAGAGGTATCAGTTATGAAACTCATTGATGTATCCGATTCGAGTATGGTTCTTCAGGGCTCAGCGCAAAGTGTATTCTTTCGCCGGCTCTAGTGGCGTAAGGCCTTATCCCGACATAGCAAATCTGTAAAAGCTAAGGGCGTGCCCCTATCGGGTTTTAAACTGCGCGGTGGCGGCGGAGAGCTGTTGGGCGGTGGCGGCGTATTCCTGGGTGGATTTGTCCATGTCGGCAACCGCCTTGTTTATCTGCTCGATGCCTGAGGCCTGTTCTCTGGAGGCGCCTGCTATGGAGGCCACAAGTTCTGCGGCCTTTTCAACGGAAGAGATAACCTCTGAGACTGCTACGGCCGTCTCCTTGGAAATGCCTGCGCCTTCCTCCACGCTCCGTGCCGTACCTGACAGTAGATCAGCAGTATTTCGCGCGGACTCGGCAGCCCGCATCGCAAGAGACCTTACCTCGTTTGCGACCACCGCAAATCCAGCCCCCGCATCCCCTGCCCTTGCCGCCTCAACTGCCGCATTCAGAGCTAGCAGATTGGTCTGAAAGGCTATTTCATCAATGTTCTTTACCACCTTTGAGGTCTCTTCGCTCGCCCTGGAGATATTGGCCATGGATTCTGTCAGAAGCGTCATGGACTTTTTTGCCTGGGAAGCAAGACGATTTGCCTCTTTCATAAGTTCGTCAGCCCCCTGAGCGTCCTGGGAGTTTCGCTGCGTCATGGAGGACATCTCTTCAAGCGAAGCGCTTGTCTCTTCAAGCGAAGCGGCCTGGCCGGTAGCTGACGAGCTGATCTTAGCAGATGCGGCGGCGATCTCTCCTATCATATCGCACAGGCTTTGATTTACCAGATTCATCCTTGCAGTCATGTGACTGAGTTCGGTTCTACCCCGGACCTCAAGCCTGTGACTAAGGTCTCCTTGACGCATCCTTCCTGCAAGTTCAAGGAGCCTGACTACCGGCCTGTTTACCATGCGCTGAAACAGGAGATAGATCACTATTATCAGGGCCGCACATCCCGCCGCACCCATAATCAGACTTTTATTGCGTGTAAACAAGACCGCATCCAAGGCCTCCTGTGCGGATGTGCGCACTTGCAGACCTCCAAGTACCTTTCTTGAGCCGCCGTGGCAGTGGTGGCAAGATGCCTCATTCAATATGGGCCTGAAGGTGCTTACATAGTAAGCCCCATCTATCATTTCATCAAACATGCCACCCGTGTCCGCTCCGTCCTTCAGCAATCCGGAAACCACTGACTTTGCTTCTTCGTTGTGAAGAAACGCTGAAATATCCTTTCCTGCAGAGGAATTCATGGTCGTAAATGTTATAGAGCCGTTGAAGGCAAATATGGAGACATCCATCCCCGGCATCTTCTCCTTGAGTCTCTTAAGCTGTGACTTCACCTCGCTGTTTCTTCCAGCGGCCAGCAAGTCAAATATGCCTCCCTCAATAGCGGCAGCGAGCATCCCGTTGGCAATTCTGCTCTGGCCGCGGATGGATTCCTCCTGCGAACGGATATTGAACCAGATGACCGATCCAACCACGACAACCAGAATTAAGGTCAGGATGCTTACAACCCTTATCCATAGTTTTTGGGTAAGGATAAGGAAGATGTTCTGTTTCATAGGGATCAGCCTTTCATTTACCAATGATGAATCAATGGCCGCCTGAATAGAGGATCGGCTTGAAGCCGAATGCGGCCACCCTTTCGGAGTTGTGACAGCGGTTGCAGACCTTCAGGGATACCTTGACTTTCAAGTCCGAAGGGTCTCCGCTCTCCGCGTGGATGCTGCCTGCTCCATGGCATACCTCGCACCCGGGATTCTTGAGATGGGGGGTTTTCTCAGCGGACCTGAACCCTCCAGGCTCCCCATATCCTGTTGTGTGACACTTGAAGCAATCCCTGAACTCTGAATCGGAGAGCTTCTTTTGCATCCTGAGGATGTTGGCAAAGGAACCCGCCTTCTTTGAATTGGCCATGAAACTCTTAAACTGGGCATCATGACATTCCTTGCATGCCTCTGATCCGACGTATAGGACATTCCGCTCTTGAGCTTCACCGCCTGCGGCAAAGCAGGACACCCACATTATCCCGAAACAAATTAGAATAGCGATTGATTTGAGCATCTTATCAGATCTCCCGATGAGAAGGCAGGACAACCATGCGATCTTGTCGAAGGCGAACTTAGTATGGTGGGATTTTTTTGTCAACTATCAGGGTTCATGGCGAGTTACCTTAGAAACATAGACCCGGCATATTCATCTGAGGAAATGATCCCTAAATGGCCCGCGCCTTAAGAGACTTCCTTAGAAAGGTTGTGCTTCTGCATCTTGTAGCGCAGGACCCTCTCACTTATCCCCAGGCGCTCTGCAGCCCTGGTCTGTACCCAGTTACTCTCGGTCAGGGAGGCCCTTATTAGCGCCTTCTCCAGATTCTCCAGACGTTCCGTGAGGCTTCCCTGGGTAGTAAGGCTATGGTGACGGATCTCTTCGGGCAGATCCGAGGGCCTTATGAGGCTGCTTCTCACCATGGTAACAGTGCGCTGGATCACGTGCTCAAGCTCCCGGACATTTCCCGGAAACGGATACTTGACAAGCATATCCATCGCCTCTGGGGTCATCCGAACGGGCCCCTTCCCGTACTTCTCTACAAAGAAGGCTACAAGGTCGGGGATATCCTCCTTTCTTTCCCGCAGGGAAGGCGTTTTGATTTCAAGCACCTTTACCCTATAAAATAGATCCTGCCTGAACCGGCCCTCATCCGCCGACTGCTTAAGATCCTTGTTGGTAGCCGAGATAAGCCTCACGTTTACCGGCAGGCTCTTTTCGCTCCCGACCCGAGATATCTTTCCCTCCTGAATCACCCTTAGGAGTTTCGGCTGGAGAAGAAGGGGCATCTCGCCTATCTCGTCCAGGAAGAGGCTACCGCCGTCGGCAAGCTCAAACCGGCCCTTTCTATCGCTCACGGCTCCGGTAAATGAACCTTTTTCATGGCCGAACAGTTCGCTTTCAAAAAGGTTTTCCGGTATAGCAGCGCAGTTGAGATCAACAAAAGGATGATCCCGTCTTGAACTCAAGTGATGTATGAGCCTTGCCATGACTTCCTTGCCTGTCCCAGTCTCACCCTCTATCAGGACGGGCCAGTCCGTGTCAGAGACTCTTCGAACAGCCGAGAGCACCTTTTGCATGGCTGGACTTCGGGCAATCACCTTGAGGGGTAGCGGCCTGCGCTCAAGCTCATCCTCGACAACAAGCAGGTCCTCATCAACACCCATGTCGCTATCCAGTGCGTTTATCTTTTCAAGGAGAAGTTTGAGATCCAGGGGCTTTTCCAGAAACTCATCGGCGCCGTCTTTCATGGCCCCCACAGCAGTGTGCACATCGGCGTAGGCTGTAACCATGATGATCCTGGCCATCGGATTGGCCTCCTTCATGGCCTTAAGCACCTTATCCCCGCTGGGGCCGGGCATTCGCTGATCCAGGAGCACCACGCGCACGGGCTCTCTGAGAAATATCTTAAGGCCCTCATCGCCATTTGGGGCAGAAAATACCTTAACACCCTGTTTTTTAAGGAATCCTGTCAGAAGTTCCACTTGGACGGGATCATCGTCCACCACAAGGACAGTCATGCGGCCGCCAACGGGCCTTCGGAGGCGTTTGATGAACGAACCCATTGGCCCTTCCAAAGAGGGAGATAGAAGGTTATATTCAGTTGATCCTTTTCAAGGATACGCGCGGTCATCCTTCCGCTGTGGGCCTTGATGATACGGCTCGCAATGGATAGCCCCAAGCCTGTGCCGTCTGCCTTTGTGGTAAAGTAGGGTTCAAAGATGCCGTCAAGGTCATCCGGTGAAAGCGCAAATCCGGAGTTCCTTACGTTTAGAAACCCCTCCTCCCCATCCCGTCCGCTCGATACTGCCATGAATCCTCCTTCCGGCTGGGCCTCAATTGCGTTTTTTACTAAATTATCAACTACCTGTCCCAGGAGGGATGGGTCCCCTGCGACCGGTTCTTTCAGCCAAGGCTCAAGCACAAATCTTATTCCAGCGAGTACTGCTCGGTCTCGGTATAGTTCAAGACAGTTTTTCACGAGCGCCTCCAACGATACTTCCTCGATTCGAGGTCTGGGCGGTCTCGCATAGCGTAAAAGTCCGGTTACGGTTGCATTGGCCCTGCACACCGCGCTTGACATAAGCTCCATGAGCCGTCTGTTTTCAGATGAAAGAAGTGGAGACTCCACCTGGAGCCTCTGAAGGCCCATATTAACAGCGTTGAGTGAATTCTTTATCTCATGGCTTATTGCGGCAGCGGCCCTCCCGAGGGATGCCTCCTCTCTCGATCTGGATAGCTCCCTTTCAAAGCTCCTTACCCCGGCAAGCTCTCTTTTCTGCCCCCTGTAAAGCAGGAAGGAAAGAATCGCTCCGAACAGGGCCAGGGCCGTGCTGAAAATGAAAAACCCCCTCCATAACCTTATCTTGAAAAGTGTCAGATAATCCGCATCCACCCCCACTGAAAGAGAGGATGAAGCTACGGGAAGAATGACTTCGACCACGTCTTTTCCAGACTCCTCATCCTCCAAGAGCTTCAGTTTTCCCCATTCGGAGCCATCCTGATCTTGCTTGCCGAGCTTTACATAGGCTATGCCGGGCATCGTAGAGAGGACCTTGGCCATTTTGGCAAGTCCCATCTGTTCCTGCAGTTCCTCAAGACGAAGGGCCTCTGATCCTATCGCCACACATGCCTCGCTTTCTTCCGCAGGCCATAGTAGGCGATAGAGGTGCTCCCCCTGTATGTGTTGCAGGGCCGGCTTATCCTTGCATTCATCGCTCCTGCCCTGGAGCCATCCTGCGGGACCGTCAACCGAAGCACCTGATTTCCTATTGATGCTTATGCCCCTGAGTCCCGCCTCCCTGGAGAAGGCGGCAAGTTCATCGCTCGAAAATGGCTCCACCTGATCCAGGTATGACACAAAACGCGCTGTATTGCCGAGAAGTCCCTTGAGGATGTCTTCCGTCGCCTCTCTGGTCATGACGGCCGCCTCGGCATTTCTCTGTATGACGCCTGCAACCATGGACGCATGGGCCAACGCATGGGCTTCCATCGCCTCTTTTGCCTGCCGCATCTGCCAGAGATGATACCCGGCTGATGCCGCAAAGAAAACCCCGAAGGCCAAAAGGTTGGCAACCCACAGGGGGAATGGCTTTTTACCTGCCACCTCTCCCTCCTCTGCCGCCAAAGCCTCCGCCGTGACCCATGCCGCCCGATCCGCCCAGTCTGCGCCTTACACCCGTAGGATCTGAACCCGCGCCTCCTCCGGAAACAGCCCGGACGGAGCCTGCCTGGAAGAGCCTGGTCAGTAAATCCCTGTCTCCCCAGACGCGCACCATATCGCCCACGGAAATCCCGAAGGGTACTTTCCCATCCTTGAAGCCCACCAGAATCTCTTCTTCCTCTCCTACCGGGATCACCGTAATGGTTCCCTTTTCGGGTCCGATGGAGACCACTCGCCCCACAAGGGCGTCCTCGGCAATTGCATTTGCCGCCGCGATAAGGAAAATGAGGTTTAATATGAACAGGATACGCCGCATTCAGTCATTACCTGAGTATATGATTCCCCCCCTGCCGTTGAATCATTCCGGCTGAGGTCCGCTCCCGCAAAAAGCCGCCATCTTCCGAAAAACCTCGAAAGACGAAGGGAAATAAAAGCGCCTTTGTCCCTGCGCGATTCGTGAAACCAGGAGGATCTGACCGAGGCGTTGAAATCAGCGGCCCATAGATCCTCCCACCTCTTCTCAAGCGATGCGCCTAATTCCGCGATGTCTCTCGTCTCTTCGGATCTGGAGGAATCAAGCCTTGAATACGATCCGTATATGCCCAGCGATAATGAGGGAGATAACGCAAGATCCAGATCGGCCCCAAGGGTAATTAGATTGTCTTCGCGGCCGGGATAAACAACCGGTTGTCCGTCGGTGTTTCCAGTACTTCCGCCTGGCGTCCCTTGCCCCTGCCCGCCGCCGGGGCCTTTCCCATTCCGAAAAGAAGCGCGGCCCATACCGCCTCTTCCAATATGGCTGCCGCCGTCCGCCCTTCCCCCGTAACGAGAGGCTTCATTGAGATAATCAAGCCTCCTTACGCCTGTGCGGAGTGTAATAACAGCACTACTGCTCGCAAACCAGGAAAGGCCCAGATCGGCAAAAACCTCGTTTCTTTCATCTTCATCCACCAGATAATCACGGTAGATAACGGCTCCCACTGAAACGGCAGGGATCAAGGCTCCATGGAACAGGGGGAATGACAACTCGGGTCCCGCCTCCAGTCTATAATTGTCCCCCAGGGAAAAATGATCACGATATGATGCGCTTGCGGCTATTCCAAGATTAGCGCGATTGGTGGAGATGAGTCTATGGGAGGCAGAAACCCCGTAAGCCGCAAAGAAAGAGCCTTCCTCATCTTCGTAACGCGCCGGATTGCTGTCATATCCGGCGGAGGAGGTTAGCGTGAGTTCAGCCGCATGTAGGCTGTAGACACGGAAGAGGAGTATCAGGGAAAAAAAGAAGGGGAACCACAACCGCTTAGTGAACCACGCTGGTAAGGCACCCCTTCTCAATTACCTATTCCTCGCAGCCTTTCTTGTTCATCTTGAGCTTTGCCTTTCTCCAGAGGGGAAGGCCCGTATCCGGATCGCGGAGCTGGATGCTGGCCCCGGGCTCATCTTCCTCGTTTATAAAAGTTATCTTAAATGCGACGTTAAATGCAAGCTCGCCGACCGTGATCTTATAACCTTCGACTGTGATGACGTCAGTTACGTCAGGTCGAGACACTCCCATCAGGTCCCAGTAACGCTGCGGGCCTATGCCGCTGATAACGACGCTGAATTCCTCTCCGCCTTCATCGCCGACATAAAGAACAAGGCCCTGACCGTCATTACACTCCACAACTGTGCCGGTATATTCAAAAGGAATCCCCTGCAACAGATCATGTTTCGGCGCCGGCCCGGTTCCATCCATAACACCCTTGCCGTTTCCCGCAAGTGCCCACATAGGGCTAAGCAATATAAGAGCCAATACTGCAAAGACAGCACCCATTCTATTTTTCATTATCAATTCCTCCTTTTCCTTCCAATGCCTGTTGATTATTTTACTTCCGAGGCAATTGCAAAATTCACAGTTTCGTCATTCCCCGACTTGATCGGAGAATCCAGTCTATCCTTGAAGCAATTCTTATGGATTCCGGCTCCCGGATCGGGGCCCGGGACAGGCTCCGCCGGGATGACTAGTGGTAATGTTTTTGCAATTTCCTCTTTCAATTACCTTTTTCACCTTGTTCATCATTCACCACTCATCATTCATAATTTATTATTTATCTGCTTCGTCCATTTCCGTTCCCTCGGCCGGTGCCATCGCAAACCCCAGAGGCGCCTCCCTGCCCATTGCTGGTTGTTTGAGTTCCCAGGTTCTGCTGCCTCATCCTGCTGCGAACCTGCGCCATGTCTCCGGTTGCTTGACCGCGGTTTTCTCCTCGTTGCCACATATTGCCGACCGATGATCCGTTCCGGCCGGCAAGGGCCTCATCACTGCCAAATGAATATAGGGCAAGGGCCAATAGGCATGCCGAGCCAAGGGAAACCCATCTTTTCTTCAAATCCTTCTCACCTCCTTTCTCATTAATGAAACCTCTTCCGTAAAAGTGATGCCTAAATCAAAATTGCTCTTGTCTAATGAGTCGATGCCTTTCGCTCACAAAAGCTCAAGCATCGTTTGGGATGGAATTATTCAAGGATTGTGCCAAACAATATATTGCTCAATATCAGCATGTTATCTGCATGGCTGGATCATAGGATTCGACAATCAGGGAAAACCTCGACAGGATTGTCGAACGAAATGATGAGAGAGAAAGGAATAGCGATGGATAATAAATAAGATAAATATGACAGGTTAATATCAAATAAAGAATATATTAGGTCAATCAGCGGACTTGAGGTAAATACGAACGGTGGTTCCCAGGTCAGGCGCGGATTCCACCTCAATATGGCCTCCGTGGTTTCTTACAATTCCATATACGGCTGCCATTCCGAGACCCCTTCCCTGAAACTTGGTACTGAAGAAGGGCTCGAAGACCCTGGACAGGGTTTCAGTGTCCATTCCACTGCCGTCGTCCTGGATCATTACGCACACGTATCTGCCGGGCTCAGGACGCACATCAAGGATGGAGTCTTTCTCCGACAGCTCTATATTTCTGCAGCGAACCGTTATCTTGCCTTCCCCTTCTATGGCCTCGGAGGCATTTGCAATTAAAGCGGACAATACCATCTGTAACTGGGTTACATCCACATTTAAGTTGTGCAACCCATCAGGGATGTCTTTTTCCATAGTCACGGGCGCCTTTACCATATCTCCCGTCAGCTCGATCGCGGTGCTAACCAGCTCACCGGCTGCAATTTTTTTCGGCTGGTACTTGCCTCCCCTCGCATATCCCAGAAGCTGGGCCGTCAGACCTACCATCCTGTCCTTCATGGATTTGATATTGTTCAGGTATCGTGGCCTCTTTTCAGGAGCTAAAGATGGAGACTCAATGGCCTCAATACTCAGGCTTACCACGCTCAGGGCATTGTTAAACTGATGAGCCACCCCTCCTGCCAGTGTTGCTATGGCATCCGTCTTCCTTGCCTCATGGAGCCTCCTTTCAAGTTCCCTCTTTTCCCCCTCAATGCGCCTGCGCTCAGTTATATCACGGCTTACCCCGAGGATCTTCGATGGCCTCCCATTCTCGTCCCGCATGAAGGTCACCGTGACCTCGACCCACCCAAAAGAACCGTCTTTTCTCGTTTGCTCTACCTCGATTGTAAGTGATCTGGCAGGATCAACTCCAGGGGAGCCGTCTCTTGCAAGTTCCGATGCGAGGTAACCCTTTACCTCCTGAAAAGAAGAAGGAGAAAGGGTCTCCTCCATGCTCATTTCCATCGCTTCTTTCTGAGAGAAGCCCCTCACCCTGAAAACCGACGGGCTCATGTATTCATACCGCATGGTTGTCAGATCAATCGTCCAGATGATATCCGAGATATTGTCGGCGATAAGTCTATACTTGAGTTCGGATTCCCGAGCGAGACTCTCCGCCTCGCTTCGTGAGGCTACCTCTTGCTCAAGACTCTTTCTTACCTCAAGGAGAAGATCCTTTTCCTCGGAAAGAGATCGGGAAATATCCCTTTCCTTGTCTGCCGCAAATTCTATACCCCTTACCATCACAGCGGCCGCGGAAGCCACGATAAGGTTGAGGACGACAAAGTTAGCCCCTGCCGTAACGGCGCGAATTCCGCTCAAATAGTAAGGAATACTCGCTTCGAGATGCCCGCTGTAGTAAAGGCTCCCCAGGGCCGCAAGGGTTACGGCATTAAGCAGAACCGCCATGAGAGCAGCTCTCAGTCCGATAAGAAGGCCGGACATGGCACCGAAGGTAAAAAGCCAGACCGGCCCCCCGCTCATGATACCGGCGTTGAAGATGATGGAAACTCCAAGGCCATAGAACCCCATCACGACTATAGAAGCCCTAATATTGTAGGATAACCTCTTGAGCAGGAGTAAAGAAACACCCAGTAAAAAAGCGGAGCAATCGAGGATCAGAAGCTTCCAAAGCTTCTCCTCTAAGGCAAGGAAAAACGCAGGCACCGCTGCAAGGGCAGAGAGGAGCACTGCCGTTCCTAGCACGGCCAGAAGTATTCGTTCTCTCCAATAGATAAGACCTTGCTCGGGAAGTAAGCCCCTTCTCGCGCATTCTTCGGCCAGCAGACCGGAGAGCTTTTTTCTTATGCCTACCATATTGTTTGGATTTTCCTCACCCAATTAACGACCCCTGCTATGAGAGCGGGGTGCCGTCTTCCCTCCTTGACCGACGTTACATTATTGGCACGGAATCCGGCCGGCTTTTATTGATCCAGGCCCGCATATCAAGGTCCGAAAAATGCCTCGCCGTCATGACGACTCTACCTCAAGCCACGGAAAATGCACCCTGGAGATTCAAAATCAGGCCTTGGAGCCGAAGATTTTCTTGAATCTTTCAAGTTGCTTTCTGGGAGTCACCGTGGGCCTTTCATAAACCGGCATGTCCTTGTCTATCCCGAAGAGATACCTGGCTATATTTTTGAGTGCACCTAGATCATAGCGGGACATCATGGCGATGGTCTCCATCTGAGGTGAGCCGCCTCCGTGAAGGCCGGCTACCTGATTGACCGTGGCAAGCTCGGATACCACCAGATTCTCAATACCCCTGAAGCAGCGATGCTGGTCTTCCGCCGATATCTTGGGGTTTCGCATCATATATTTATTGGCAAGGGGGCCTGTCTCCTTGCTGAAAAACTCCTCCTCAAAGGGCATGGTAGCGCAGAGTCCTCCCGCCAGGTCAGCGACTATCTTGAACTCGTTATAGATCTCTTCCCCGGCCAATCTCCTGCCCGCGTTGGTCAGGATTTCATCAGGGATAAAGGTGCCGGAAGAAGATCTCTCGGCCCTGTAAGCGCTCACCTGGCCCGCCGCAAAGACTAGTTCAGCCGTACCTATCAGGTGGGATATCTTGTCCTTTACGTGATCCACCCCCTCAATACCGTTGTATTCTGAGACAAGGGCTGCCGCGCTTGCAAGTATCTCTGAGACAGCCGGCTTGCATCCGGTGTAGGAATGGCGGTGGTAGTGGGCAAATAGCAGTGCCAGAAACCCCGCAAAGGGAGTCTGCCTGGGATCTCCCTTCCCGTCCATAAAGACCCGGTCCCTTGGCACAAAGACATCATCAAATATGGTGAAGGATTCGCCGTCTCCAATCTCTGCTATAGGGGCTGGAAGATGGGTCCTCTTGTGATGGTTGGCGGGACGGACAAGCATCTTTACCCCGTCAAAGTCCGCCGGAACCGAAAACGCTACCGCATATTCGTTGTCCTTATCAGTCATGAAACGCGTGGGGATAACTATGATCTCATCGCTTACAGGGGCAGCGGTATTATCTACCTTTGCGCCCCTTACCACAATGCCGTCCGGCCTGCTCTCCACGATGCGCACATAGAGATCTGGGTCGTCCTGCTCATGGGGCCTTTTCAGGCGATGGCCCTTTGTATCGGTCTGGGCGCAGTTTGCGGTAATGTCTTCCTTCTGCCAATAGGCCAGATATTTTAAAAAGTTGCTGTTACAGTCAGTCTTTAATATCTGGTCCATCTCATGGGTTACAACCGAAAGTGCGTTCATGGCGTCTATGCCCATGCAGCGCTGGATGCACCCGCCTGTCCTGTGGCACAATACGCGAGTCATCCTCTGTTTATTTAAAAGGTCTTCAACACTCTGGTGAATGTGAGTGAACCTGCTAATCTCATCACCGTTAAGATGGGATTTTGTCCTGCACAGGTCCATGTACCTGGGATCATTTGAACAATCATAGGTCTCTCTGATGGTTCTGAATGCTCCCCGAAGCCCATCGTATTCTGTCCTGTCAACCCTTTCCCCTTTGACATAGACGTTTCTCTTGAGTTTTTTTATGCGATCAAAGTATTCCTCATAGGTCTTGACTGCCATAGCTATCCTCCTGAAATTGATTAGGGACAAATGGTCGGAAACAGCGACAAGCCTCTCGACTCGCTTTCTTGCTTTTGAGCGCATTATCATATTTTAATACATCGAGAATCAAGGGTTAACCTGAACGGCCATTTCCGGATGAGAATGCTTCCAATATTGCTTGGCAATTTTATTTCTCTGGCGTAATCTCCGGTAATATCTCTAAGCGGGCCTTCTATGATAGAAGGGTTATTTCTTAATGTCCCTGGAAATGTGCCACAAAAGGCAGTCTATATAGTGAGCCTTAAAGCCCTTGTCACAACAAAGATGAAAGGCCGGGAGCAAATCTCAGCCAGGATCGAAAATGGAGCTTTTTGACGCATACAGGCATTGCAGGCTTTGCCCCCGAAGATGCGGGACTGACCGCACAAGAGGGGAAAATAAAGGCTTCTGCGGCGAGACCGGCGAGCTTCGAATCGCCTATGTGGGCCCTCACTTCGGGGAGGAGCCTCCCCTGACCGGCACCAGGGGATCAGGGACAGTCTTTTTTTCCGGTTGTTCCCTGAGGTGTTCGTTCTGCCAGAACCATCAGATTTCCCACGATGGAATCGGAAGAAAATTTAGCTGTCAAGAGCTTGCCGAAGCATTGAAAGACCTTGCTGTAAGAACAAGGGTCCATAACCTAAACTTTGTAACACCAGACCATTTCCTTCCACACCTTGAAAGAACCGTGGAGTTGATAAGACAGGAAGGTGTGCCGACGCCGATAATGCTTAATCTCTCCGGCTATCAGTCCATTGAATTTCTTAAGATATCCTCAGGCTTTACAGATATCTACCTGCCTGATTACAAGTATTCGGAATCCAGGCTTGCCGCCCTCCTTTCAAGCTGCCCGGACTATCCCCGGAAAGCTCTTGACGCCATAACAGAGATGGTAAAGCAGAAGGGATTTCTTGACGCGCAATGCGAGGGAGCGATTGCGTCAAAGGGGGTGCTGGCAAGACATCTCATCCTGCCCGGCCATGTGGAAAACTCCATCAACGCCATCACAAACCTGTATCTGGAATTCGGATCAGAACTTCCCCTCAGTCTTATGTCCCAATATCAACCCTTGAAAGAGCATAAGGATGCTTCGCTCAACAGGAGGATTAGCATCGAGGAATTCGAAAGGGTCTATGGTCACTGTCTGGACCTTGGATTTGAAAACCTCTTTATCCAGTTTCCTGAAGATAATTGCCTTTCGGTTGATGGAAGAAGCGCCTTTGTGCCTGACTTCACTTCAAGCACGCCGTTCTATTTCCCGGGCCATTCAAGTGTTGACAATGATGGGGGGGGTTTGTTAAAAAAATCACATTCTTCCGATTTTCACTAAAAAATGATCGGCAGCGCTTATATCAACGAAAGGAGCAAGTTATCTGATGGAGGCATTAACCCCTTTATATGAAGTAAATCAGGCCCTGGTAGCCATGGGGGCCGAAAAACTCAATCTCTGCATGCAGTGCGGCATGTGCGCCGGATCATGCCCGTGGAGGCTGGTAAACGGCCCATTCAACATAAGAAAATTGATACGCATGGCTCAACTGGGAGTCGAAGGCTATGAATCCGCCGATGTTCTTTACGGATGCACCACTTGCAATAAGTGCGTGCTCAAGTGCCCCAGAGGAGTCACTATTATCGATGTCGTGAGGGCCATGAGGGCCATGATCGCAGAGACAGGAGCCATCCCGGGCGTTTTGAGGACAGTCACAGGCAGCGTCCACAGTAACGGTAACCCATGGTCGGAACCCAGGGAAAAAAGGATAGCCTGGACCCAGTCCCTTGAGGTCCCGGCCTTCGGGCCCGATAAGGAATACTTTCTTTCTATATGCTGCACGTCCGCCTATGACGTAAGAAGTCAAAACATAGCCAAGGCAATGATAAAGGTGCTGGCTGCAGCGGGGGTGAGCTACGGGGTCATAGGCATCGAGGAAAACTGCTGTGGTGAGTCCGTAAGAAAGATAGGAGACGAGGAACTATTCGCCAAGACAGCGGAGAAAAATATAGGCCTATTCGGTGAAAAGGGCGTAAAGAAGGTAATTACTACATCTCCTCACTGCTTTTATACCTTCAAGAAGGAGTATCCCGATCTGGGAGCGGATTTTGAAGTGGTTCACTACACCCAGCTTCTTTCCGAACTCCTTGCAAACGGAAAGCTCAAGCTCTCAAAGACCCTGGACAAAAGGGTTACCTACCACGACCCATGCTATCTTGGAAGGCACAGTGAGGTCTATGATGAGCCAAGAGAGCTTATATCCGCTGTGACAGGCGGTAATCTGGTCGAGATGAAGCGCATAAAAAAGGAAAGCCTCTGCTGCGGCGCCGGAGGCGGAAGGCTCTGGATGGAAACAAAACCCGAGTGGAGATTTTCTGATCTCAGGATCCACGAGGCATGTGAAACAGGCGCTTCGATCCTTGCAACCGCTTGTCCCTATTGCGTATCCATGTTGGAAGACAGCAGAAAGACCACCAACAAAGAAAGCGAAATCGAGATAAGGGACATTTCGGAACTGATCGCAGAGGCCCTGTGATTAAATCTCTCAATAAAAGGCCCTGTTCTTTTCAGACAGGGCCTTTTTATATGAAGGCCGAATGAAAACAGCTTATCTGGACTGCTTCTCCGGGATCAGCGGAGACATGCTCCTCGGGGCTCTTCTGGATGGGGGAGTCCCCCTTGAGGCGCTCACAAAGGCCATTGAGACCGTCCCATTCAGGGGCTATGCCCTGGATGCCAGGAAAGAAAAAAGACATCACATCTCAGGAACCCGTTTTACCGTCAAAGATTCATCAGGGAAAAAAATCCACAGAAACCTCTCCGACATAAAGAAGCTGATAGAGGATAGCAATCTGAGCGCGGGAGTGAAGGGGCGCAGTAAAGCGGTCTTTGAACGCCTTGCTGTTGCCGAGGCGCAGATTCATGGAGTTTCCCTAGAAGAGGTTCATTTCCACGAAGTAGGCGCCGTTGATTCCATCATTGATATAGTGGGTGCTGTTTTCTGCATCGAATATCTGGGCATAACAGACATCCGTACCTCGACACTTCCCCTGGGAAACGGCTTTACCAAGAGTATGCACGGAACGATCCCTGTGCCTGCCCCAGCGACAGTAGCACTTCTAAAGGGTGTCCCGGTTTACAGCGCCGGCATCCCCTTTGAAATGGTCACTCCAACAGGCGCCGCGCTTGTTACAGAGTTTTCTTCATCCTTCGGGACCATGCCTCCGATGGCCATAGATTCGATAGGATACGGTGTGGGGACGAGGGACCTTCCGGACAGACCAAATCTCCTGCGCATCCTGATAGGAAGGCACACCTCAGGCCCTGAGACGGAAACCGTATCAGTTATTGAAACGGATATGGACGACGCAAACCCTGAATGGCTCGGATACGCGATGGAGAGGCTCTTTAAAGCCGGAGCACTGGACGTTGTTTTCATGCCGGCCCAGATGAAGAAGAACCGGCCCGGAGTTCATGCGCAGGTAATCTCCCCGCCTCATTTGAAAGGCGCAGTTACGGAGGTGCTCTTCAGGGAGACAGGGACCCTGGGCGTAAGGACATCCTTTATGCAACGAACGATCATGGAGAGGCAATCCGTCCGGATAGAGACCCCCTGGGGCATGATGAATGCCAAGCAGGCAGGAAACAGAGACGGGACATTGTTCATCATTCCCGAATATGAGGAATGCAGAAGGATTGCTATTCAAGAAAATGTGCCCCTCAGATCGGTATATGCCTGGGTCTCCGGATTGAACCATAGCTCAGTGACTGCTTAGTTTATATGAAAATGCCCCCTGCGTTTATCCCTCTCCCTTTACCGTCGAAACGTAGGGATACGGCGGCATCATTACTCTCTCCCCCTTTACCGTCGAAAGGCAGGGGTACGGCCGCATTATTCCCTCCCCTTTTTCCGTCGAAACGCCGGGATGCGTCAGCATTATTCCCTCCCCCTCGACGGGGGAGGGAAGGATGGGGGTGATTTTCATGCTTTGTTGTGTCCCTTTTGTGCTATGGGGGTTAGAATATAGGAAGATAGTATCAGCTCAATAATTGGGGGGATGGCTTTGCGCAGACCAGGTCATGCGGACCAGGAATCAGCTTCTATAGATGCGCCTTTAGGCGAAGGGCGCACGGTTCTCGTGCGGCAGAAGACCTGTAGATGGTTCCCATCCGTAAATGGCTATTTTCACCGATTTCGGCGTTGGGCTCAAATTTTAATCCTCGAAATACGTCAATGTATTCCAGTGGTTAAAATTATCGCCCGCCTTGAACT
>Ga0210028_1000082_pt1 | contig 76968 bp, 65 predicted proteins | sample CryGeymeta201513_FD_185468 | JGI IMG/M metagenome (GOLD analysis project Ga0210028, IMG submission 185468) | Groundwater microbial communities from Crystal Geyser aquifers in Utah, USA - Crystal Geyser metaG 2015-13 (SPAdes) (version 2) | ecosystem: Environmental > Aquatic > Deep subsurface >...
CCTGGTCGGCCACGCCGACCCAGGCATCTTCGCAGCCCAACGCCCCGGCCAGCGCGGCACGAGCCAACTCGGGCGCGTTGTTGTGTGCCGAGAGGTGCGCCGCCACCACATGCGTGAGCCCGGCGCCGGCGATGCGCGCCAGCAAGGCCGCCGCCGCCGCATTGTCGAGATGTCCGAAGGGCCCGAGGATGCGCCGCCGCAACGCCACCGGATAACTGCCCGCTTGCAGCATGGCCACGTCGTGGTTGCACTCCAGCGCCAGGGCGGCGCAGCCGTCCAGCACCGCTTCCATATGCGGCGTCACGTGGCCGGCATCGGTGAGCAAGCCAAAGCGGCGAGCGCCATCGGAGAAGGTGAATTGCACCGGCTCACGCGCATCGTGCGGTACCGGGTAGGGCGTCACCTGCAAGTCCCCCAATGCGAAGGCCGCGTGGCCGGCGAGGATGTTCGCCGAAATGGGCGCGCTGCCCAGGGCCTCCAGCATGGCGTGGCAACCGTGGCTGAGCCACACTGGACAACGCGCCTTGGCCGCCAGATTGGCCACCCCGCGCCCATGATCGCCATGTTCGTGGGTCACCAGGAGGGCATCCAGGTCTTCCGCCGCCAGGCCAAGGCGGGCCAGACGCCGCGCCGCTTCGCGCGGGCCGAAACCGCAATCCACCATGACCGTGGTCCGGCCGGCTTGCACCACCCAGGCATTGCCTTTGCTACCACTGCCCAGGCTGGCGAAGCGAAAATCGGCCACTACTTCAACTGCTCATAGAGCAAGCTGGTGATGCGGGTGCCGGTTTCATTGTTGGCCGGCTTGCCATCTTCCATGAACACGCGGATGTCCGTGGTTTCACCGCTTTCCTTGAGTCGCACCTGATACTTCAATGCCTTGGCCTTGCCGCCCTCGCTGTTCCAGAACGCCAGCTTGGACAGGAGGCCTTTGTCCTTCTTGCTGTTGGCTTCCGGATCGGCGTAGCGCACGTAATAGACGCCGCTGGCGCGGTCGCGGTCTTCCACCGCGAAGCCGATGCGATCCAGCGCCAGGCCGACCAAGGTGCCGCGATGCACGCCATGTGTCCGCAACAGATGCGCAATGCGGTTGGCGCGCGCCTCCAACTCGGCATAGCTGACGGCTTGCGCACCCGCCTGCACCGCAATGCGCTGAGGTGTCTGCGCACACTGGCGCTCGAAATGTTCGTGCATGGCGCAGTGCGGTTCAAACGCGGTGACGGCGGGTTGCAATGCCTGCAACTCGGCGAACGCCGATGCGTTCAACCATGGCAGCCCGGCGAAAGCGGCATCGGGCTGCTCGCAGGCGGTGCGCAACACGTGTTCGTAGGCGGCGAGCCAGCGCCGCACCGTTTGCGCATCGAGCAATGCGCAGTTGTACTGGCATTCCAGCCGCAAGGCGCCGTGTTCTTGCACCGCATTGATGAACAATTCGAAGTTTTCGAAGCGGCGTGGATTGCTGGCAAATTCAAGGCTCAGTCCAGCAAACACCGTACTCTCGTGATCGAGCGCCTGATCGATATTGAACATTACACTGACCAGCGGCAGGCGCGACGGATCGCGATTGACTTGCAACTTCTTCAGCAACTCGCCGTAGGTGTAACGCTGGTGATCCAGTGCATCAAGCAAGTCGCCCTGGGTGGCATCCAGCAACACGCCAAACGGCTGCGCCGGATCAATGCGACAGCGCAGCGGCAGCAGGTTGACACAATGGCCGAGTACATCATCGTGGCCATCAACACTCTGCCCCGCAGCCGGAATGCCAATCACTACATCATGGTTCCCGCCGAGGCGTGCCAGTACTCCGGCGAAGCCTGCCAGCAATGCGGCAAACAGGCTGGCGCCATGGCGGCCGCCAAGCCGACGCACGGCACCGATCAACGCGGCATCAAGGGTGTAGTCCTCGCGCGCCGAGGCAAAACCGCGGTGCGCCGGCCGCGGCCGATCCAGCGGCAAATCGAGCACCGGCGCGCCGTCGGCAAAACGCGACAGCCAGTACGCCTCATCGGCAACCCAGGTTGTACCTTGCAACGCGGTGGCCTGCGCCAACGCATACTCGGCGAACGATGCGGCAGGTGCGAGTGATGGCAACAGCTCATCACGTGTCAGCCGCGCGCTGTACAACGCACCCAATTCGCGCACGATCAGCCACCATGACCAGCCGTCACAGACGATGTGATGCGCGGTCAGCAGCAGTGCGTGATCGTCTTCGGCAAGGCGCAGCAGCTCGGCGCGGAACAGCGGGCCGTGGACCAGATCGAACGGAGTTTCCACAGCATGGCGTTTGCGCGCCTGCAACGCGGCATCGGCCGTTGCCGGATCGGCATTGGCAAGGTCGGTGAATGGCAGATCGAGGGCGTCGCCTTCGAGCACGCACAGGGTTTCACCATCCGGGCTGAACACCGCACGCAGCGCATCGCGTCGCGCCAGCAGTGCAGCGAGCGCGGTTCGCAATGCCGCGATGTCCAACGTGCCGCGAAAACGCAGCGACACCGACTCGTTGAACGCCAGCGAGGCATCGCGGCCAAGCTGATCGGCCAACCAGACTTCACGTTGCGGCTCGGTGGTGGGTACCACCCGCAGTAGCGGCATGCCGGCAAACGGATCGTAATCGACCGGCATACCCTGTTTGGTCGGTGCGCCCGGCATCGCGCTCATCGCGCCACCTTCAGAAATTGCCCCGCGTGCTCGGGATGCGGCACGAACCAGGCGGGGTGACCATCGGGCTCACGTCCCAGCCGGGCACCCGCCACTGGCGGATGGGCGGCGTCCATGACGGTGCGCGGGGTGGCGGCATGTCGGGGAATGAACTGGGCTTCCTGCAATTCAATGACCGAATCCTTGTAGGCCTGAGTAATCTGCTGGAAATCGGCCTCGCTGTGCGCGGTGGTATAGAAGCACGGGAAGTTGTCGAGGATATGCACGCCGCGGCTGCGCATCATCGCAAACAGCAAATCCTGCAACGGATGATCCTCGAGGAATTGCGTCTTCCACACCGAAGCAAAATGCTTGATCGCGATCGGGGCGCCGACATCGGCGCAGAAGGCATTGATTTCATCGGCAAATGCAGTCACCCGCGCATTCAGTTGCTCCTGCAACGCTGGTCCGTGTTGCTGAATGTGCTTGAGCACCGCATCAGCGGCGGCCAGCGCCAACGGATGACGCACAAATGTGCCGGCAAAATAGGTGACGCCAACCTCGGGAATGGAATCATCGCCGAATTGCCACTGGCCGCCATCGAGCGCGTCCATGTACGCGCGCTTGCCGGCGATCACACCGATCGGGTAGCCGCCACCGACCACTTTGCCGTACGTCGCCAGATCGGCCTTGATGCCGAAATGGCCTTGCGCGCCAGCCGGATGCGCACGAAAGCCGGTGACCACTTCATCAAAAATATACAGCGCGCCGGCATCTTGCGTGATCTGGCGCAGCTCGCGCAGAAACTCCAGCGGCTGAAAATCCGGGCGCCGGCTCTGCACCGGCTCCACCATTACCGCCGCCAGCTCATGCGCGTGTTCGCGGATGAATTGCAGCGACTCCGGGGTGCCATAATCGAGCACAATCACATGCTCGGCGGTGTTGCGCAGGATGCCCGGCGCCGCCGGCACCGCACGCCGCTTTTTGGTGCCGCGCACGATCATTTCGTCGATGATGCCGTGATAGGCTCCGTTGAACAGCACCACGGCTTCGCGCCCGGTCACGGTTCGGGCGATGCGCAACGCACCGAGCACCGCTTCCGAACCGGTATTGCACAGCGCAGCCCGATCATGGCCAGTGACTTCGCATAGGCGCCGCGCCACTTCGCCCGCCAACGGGTGCTGCGGGCCGATTTCGTAGCCCAGATCGAGCTGCCGGCGCACCGCATCGAGCACAAAATCCGGTTGCCAGCCGAACAGGCTCATGCCAAAACCATTGAGCGCATCGACGTAATCGTTGCCGTCCAGATCCCACAGGTGCGCGCCTTTGGAGCGTTCGATCACGATTTGATAGACGATCTCCTTGGTCAGCGGCCGGAAGCCGTTGACCACGCGCGGATCGGCCATGTGCGGGCGGTGCGCTTGCGTGTACTGCTTGGATTTGGCGGTGCGCGCGGTGTAACGTGCGATGAAGGCGTCCAGACGCTGGCGCTGCCGCTCATTGAGTTCCAGATTGCCAGCGGTATCGATGCGGGCAATGGCGCCAAATGCCTTCTTGATGTCGTAACGGGTATGCGCGAGTGCGGCTTCATCGTCGCTAACAGCGCTCGGAACGGCGATAGCACTGGGCGCGGCCGTTGCGGTGGTTGCGACAACAGTGGGCGCCGCCAGGGCAGACGCGGTGCCGCCAGTCCCCGACAACAGTGCCAGTTGCTGCGCCATCAACTGCATCTGTTGATCGATCACGCTGCGCAGATAGTCGGATGCGGCAGGCGTGGTCATGATGCTGGCTCCCGGCAAGGGTGCGGCGAAAGTGGCTGCCAACGCGATTTGCGGTCCAACGCTAACTGGCGCTGGCGGCGTGGATGCGGCTTCGGCTGGCAACTGCGCATCCAGCAATACGGTCAGATGTTCCAGGGTAGCGGCTTCGCTCATCAGCTGCCGGAAAGTGATCTTCAACGCAAATGCTTTTTGCAGTTGCAGTGCCACCTGAGTGAGCATCAGGCTATCGAGCCCGAGTTCGATGAAGTGGGTCTGCGGGTCGGCGTCAGCCATGTCGAAACCAGCGATGTCTTCGAACACCTCACGCAGTTGTGCCAGCAGCCGCGGCTTGCGATCGATGGGAGTGGAAACGGTGGCGGCGGAAGTGGGCATGGTGGTGTCCATCGGCATGGGGGCGTCCATCGAGTCAACGGCAGCCAGGCTGGGATGCGGGATGATTTGCGCACTGACGGGAGCCAGCGCATCGACCCAGTGACGCTGACGTTCAAACGGATAGGTGGGCAGGCACAGGCGCTGTCGCCGCGCACGACGATCGAAGCGAGCCGGATCGAGCGCCACACCCTGACACCACAATTGACCTGCAGCGGCACGCATGCTGGCCAGCTCGCGTTCCGGCAAGTCGGCCAGCGATGCGACGGCAATGGCATGCTGCTTTTGCAACAGCGGCTGTTGCCGTGCGAGCGCGCCAAGGGCGGCGCGCGGCCCCACTTCCAGCAATACTCGGCCCCGCACATCGAGCAGTTTCACCAGTGCTGGCGCAAAGCGCACCGGCCGGCGCAAGTGGGTGGCCCAATACTCGGCCGAGCAAGCGCTCGCGGCATCGAGCCAATCCGCGTTGGCGGTGGACAGCAACGGCACGCGCGGCGGATGCCGCTCGACGGCGGCCACCTGCTGCTGGAATGGTGCCACCACCGCATCCATCATCGCCGAATGGAACGCGTGCGAGGTGCGCAGTGGCCGGCAGGCAATGCCGTCGGCTTGCAGTCGCGATTGCAATAACGCCACTGCCTCGGCCGGTCCGGCGACCACGCTGGCGCCCGGCGCGTTGTCGGCCGCCAGCGACAGGCCGTCGGCAAGCCGTGCCTGCATGGCCTCGGCATTCAGCCGTACCGACAGCATCGCGCCAGCCGGCTGCGCCTGCATCAAGGCGCCGCGACGCGCCACCAAGCGGATCGCATCGGCCAGCGAAAACACGCCAGCCAGAGCGGCAGCAACAAACTCGCCGACGCTATGCCCGATCATCGCCACCGGTTGCACGCCAAGGCTCATCCAGCAATGCGCCAGTGCGTATTCAATGGCGAAAATAGCCGGCTGCATGATCGCGGTCGGCAGCAGCGCATCCGCGTCACCGCCAAACAGACAGTCGCGCAAATCAACCGGCAACTCGCCCTGCACGGCGGCTAGGCATTCATCCAGCGCCTCGCGAAAGGCGGGTTCGGCGGCGTACAACGCCTTGCCCATGCCGGCATAGTGCGCGCCCTGGCCGGGAAACATGAAAACGACCTCGTGCGCGTGTGCTGGCCGGCTGCGTACGATCGCTGCCGCCGTTTCGTTGCTGCGCAACTGTGCAATCAGTTGCACGCTGTCATCGGCAACCATGCTGAGTCGATGTGCAAAGGCTTTGCGGCCGACTGCAAGCGTCCAGGCAACATCGGCAAGGTTGGCGTCTGGATGCGATTGCAGGTGTGCGGCAAGCCGCTCGCCGGCAACCGCCAATGCCGCCGGTGTGCGCGCCGACAGCACCAGCAACTGCGGCCCCGCGGCGACATCCGACGCCATCGTCGGCGGCGCTTCTTCCATGATGACATGGGCATTGGTGCCGCCCACCCCGAATGCGCTGACGCCTGCGCGACGCGGCGTGTCCGCAGCCGGCCAGTCGCCTGTTTGCGCCTGTACCGTGAACGGTGAGTGAGCAAGATCAAGGTCGACGTTGGCAGCGTCGAAGTGAATGCTGGCCGGAATGCGCCGCTGTTGCAGTGCCAGCGCGGCCTTGATTGCGCCCGCTGCGCCAGCGGCAATCACCAGATGACCGACGTTGCTTTTGAGTGAGCCAATCCGGCAGCGGCCAAACGCGTCGGCACCGAGTGCGAATGCCTTGCGCAATCCGTCAATCTCGATCGGATCGCCTACCGGAGTGGCAGTGCCATGGGTTTCGACATAGCCGATGCTGCGCGCGTCCACGCCGGCATTATCCAGCGCCATCGCTATCACCGCCGCCTGCCCGTCGCTGCTCGGCGCGGTGAAGCTGGCACGATGGCCACCATCGTTGTTGACCGCGCCGCCGCGAATCAACGCGATCACTGGATTGCCGTCGGCGCGCGCATCCGAGAGCCGCTTGAGCAACAGCACCGCCGCGCCATCGCTGAATACGGTGCCCTGTGCCTTGCTGTCGAAGGTGCGGGTACGGCCGTCCGGCGACAGCATTGAGCCTTCCTGATAACGGTAGCCGCTGCGCGGCGGGCAGGTAATCGATACACCGCCAGCCAGCGCCATGTCGCACTGGCCATTGCGCAGGCTATCCACCGCCTGACAGATCGCCACCAGCGAGGTCGAACAGGCGGTATGCACGCTGATCGCGGGTCCGGTGAGATTGAGCTTGTGCGCGACGCGGGTGGTGATGAAATCCTTTTCGTTGTCCAGCATCACCTGGAATGCGCCCACCTTGTCGATCAGTTCCGGATGCTTGACAACGTGGCGCTGAAAATAGGTGGCGTTGTTCATCCCCGCGAATACCCCGACTGGAGCCGTGGTGCTGTCCGGCGCGTGGCCGCCGCGTTCCAGGCATTCCCAGCACAACTCCAGAAACAAGCGGTGTTGCGGATCCATCAATTCGGCCTGCCGCGGCGCAATGCCAAAGAACGCGGCATCAAAGTCTTCCACGCCATCGATTACACCGCGCGCTGCAACATACGCGGGGTCATCGCGTTCACCTGCATCGATGCCCGGATCGAGTTGCTCGGGTGCGAACATCGTGATGCTGTCGCGACCGGCACACAAGTTGCCCCAGAACGTCTCGACATCAGCAGCACCGGGGAAGCGGCCAGACATGGCGATAATGGCGATCGGTTCGCGCGCATCTGCCGCCGTATCGCTTGGCGCGCCGCGCTGGTGAGCCGCGCTGAGGCGGCAACGCTCGATGCCGGCATGCCCGCCACCGACCCGGAGCGTAGCAAGCGCCGCCGGTGTGGGATGCTGGAAAATCGCAGTGACGGCCAATTGCGGCGGTGCGCTGTCAGCGTTGGGCAAGGGCAGGCGACGTATGCGTTCCAGCAAACGCAGCACCAACAGCGAATTGCCGCCGAGTTCGAAGAAATTATCGTGACGCCCAACTGATTCGATATCCAGCAATTCGGCCATCAACGCACACAGCGCCCGCTCGTCGGCATCAACTGGAGGCTCAAACGCGCAAGCCAGTTCGGGACGCGCACGATCCGGTGGCGGCAACGCCCGCCAGTCGAGCTTGCCATTGGCCGTCACCGGCAGCGCCGGCAGCCACAGGTAATGCGCAGGCACCATGAAATCCGGCAGCACAGCGGCCAGGTGTGCACGCAGTTCCGGCGCACTCGGCTGCATGCCGGGCGTTGCGACCACGTAGGCGACCAGCCGCTTGTCGCCGGGGCGATCGGCCCGCGCCAAAACTGCACAGGCGCGAACCCGCGGATGCCTGGCCAGCACGGCCTGAATTTCGTGCAGTTCGATGCGGTGGCCGCGAATTTTTACCTGGTCGTCGCCGCGCCCGACGAACTCGATGGCGCCGTCGTCGCGGTAGCGCGCGTAATCGCCGGTACGATACAGGCGCGCACCGGGCGTGCCGAACGGATCGCTGATGAAGCGTTCGGCGGTCAGTGTCGGTTGATTGCGATAGCCACGCGCCAGCCCTGTGCCACCGACGTATAGCTCGCCGATCACGCCAGCAGGCACCAGCTCGCGCCGCGCGTTAAGCAGATACACCTGGGTATCGGTTATCGGCCGCCCGATCGGAATCGAACGCGCATCTGCGGGCACTGCATCGATCGCGAAGGTACAGGTGAACGTGGTGCATTCGGTCGGCCCATAGCCGTTGCTGAGCCGCACCTGCGGGCACTGGACGCGCATGCGCCGCACAGGCTCCACCGACAGCGCTTCGCCACCGGTGATCAGTTCGCGCAGCCCGGCCAGATGCTGCGGGTCGTCATCCACCACCGCGTTGAACAACGCCGCAGTCAACCACGCCGTGGTGACGCCATGGCGGGCGATGCGCGCCGCCAGATCGGGGCCACTGGGTACCGCCTCGTCATGGACCACAATGCAACCGCCGTTGAGCAGCGCCCCCCAGATTTCCAGGGTGGAGGCATCGAACCCCAGCGGCGCCGCATGCAGCATGCGGGTGGTGCAATCGAGTTGCAGGTAATGAGCACCGCACACCAGACGCAGCACAGCGCGCTGCGTCACTTCCACGCCTTTGGGGGTGCCGGTGGAGCCGGAGGTGTACATCACGTAGGCCAGATCACCGCCATCGGCAGGCAGCGTTGCCATTGCCGATGGTGCTGTCGAGGCAAGGGCATCGGCCACCACGATGCAACGCAAACTCGTGGGCAACCGTGCGGCATCGGCACGTGAACCCAGCAACGCGACGCCAACGCCGCCATCGGCGGCCATGAACGCCAATCGTTCGGGTGGGAATTCGCAATCCAGCGGTAGATAGGCGGCACCCGCCTTGAGTATGCCCAGCAATGCGGTTACTGCGTCGGCACTGCGCGGCATGGCGACGGCGACCAGATCACCGGCGAGCACCCCGACGTCGCGCAACTGCCGCGCGACCGCATCCGCTCGCTGATCGAGCTGCTGGTAGTCGAGCGTGCGGTGATCGGCATCGATGATTGCTGCGGCCTTCGGGTTGGCATCGCGCACCAGGGCAAAACGCGCGATCAGGGTATCGGGACCGGCGCTGCGTGGCGGGGCATCGTTGCAGTCGTGCAGCAAGCGTTGTCGCTGCGCATCACCCAGCACGTCCATCGTGCGCATTGCCCGTGCAGGGTCAGTGGCAATCGCCGACAAGGCGCGTTGCGTCAGTTCCGCCATGATGGCGATCGCCTCGCCGCTCAGCGGCGCGCGATAGCGCACATGCAGGCTGGCTGGCGTGTCGGCATTCAGCGACCACTGCGAGTGGGCCGAAACCGCGTCATCCGTGGCGATCACCGATGGACTGCTGCCCACCGCCCATGGCGCGCCCTGTGCAATCGCAGCGCCGGACAGGTGCTCAGTCAGCGTTGCGATGCAAGCCCAAGCCGTTGTCGTAGCGTCCAGCGCAACCCGACACTGCCGCGCACCTGCTTCGTCGGCGACCGTGAGCAAGACCTCATCGCGCCCGCTACAGGCGGTTTCCATCAGTACCATCGCGGCACACAACCAGTGCCATGCCGGCACCTCGCCATTGCCCGACAGCAGCGACAGGTCAGCCAACAACGGCAGCGACAGCGATTGCCACGCGCCGCCACCTTTTTTGGCGCCAATGGGCAGCAGATCAAGCAACGAAAGTTCGGTTTCTGGTTGGGTCGTCATGACAGAGGGGCTGGTGGGATCATCGGATGGCATGTCGCAGCTAGAGCAACGGGTGATGCGTTCAGCGATCGTCTTCGGCAAATGCGGTGCTGCCCGACTCGCCACCATGCCGGGCAAGGCGGCGCCAAAGCTTGCGGGCCTGCGCCAGCAACAGCAGGCCGGCATCGAGCAGGGCGGCCGAACCAACCGGTGGCGGCGCAAAGCCCTTTTCGCGCAGCATCGCGTGCGCCTTGTGCAGCAGCGCATCGCGGCGGGTGGCATCGGTGTAATAGGTGAAACTCATGGTGACCGAGGTTTCATCGCCGTTTTCCACCATGTGCGGGCTGGTGGATGGCATGTAAGCACCCTCGCCCGGGCGCAGATCAAACACCCGTGCACGTGCGCGAAAGGCCTCGTCCCACAGCAACAACTTGCGTTCATGCGCATGATGGAAACGATCACGGGCGAGTTCGCTGGCTACCACCGTATCGCTCGCATCCCATACGTAAACACGTTTGCTGCCACGGATCTGCAACAGAAAATTGTGTTCCTTGTCGAAATGAAATGGCGTCACCGTGCGTGGCGATGACACGAAAATCCAGCCGCCGCGATAACACATACCCGGATCATGGCGGTCCAGCATTGGCCGCATGCTATTGAGAACAGCGCCGACGAACTCGCGGTACAGCGGATCGATCTGCACGTTGAGCAATGACAAAAACACCTTGGCGTCTTCCATGTCCGCCATCGATTCCGCCACGGAACGCCGGTTCGGATGCAGGCGCGTGGCTTCATTGAACGGCGTGCCGGCAGTGGCATCATTGCCATGCGTGCGAATACTGCCGATTGCATCGAGCCGGCTCGCCAGCGCACGCAGTTGCGGCATTTGCAGCAAGGGGTGGTCCGCCAGATGGTGCCTGATTGCCTGTACACGCCAAGGATCAAATCCGCCCGGACCGAGCGTGATCAGCGGTTGTGGAAGCATCTGCATTGGATCACTGGATATGGCGGCGTCCACGCTTCAATCCCCCCGAGTATCTGTCTCAGTAAACGTGGTGCGAAGCCGCATGCGGCCAATTCCGGGCACCGGACATTTTGCCCGCAACGGGTTAGGATTGACGGCGGGGAGAGGCGACATGACAATCGATTTCAGTCAGCTTTACGCCGCGCTTGGCCTGCATCCGGACTGTTCGCTGGAGGCGTTTCAGCGCGCCTATCGGCAGCGCCTGTCCGAGTGTCATCCAGACCGTATCCACAGCAAGCCAATCGCGCCCGCTGCATTACCCCTGAGCGAGTTGATTGCGCTGCATTCGAGCGCGATCACGTTCTACCGTGCGCACGGTCGTCTGCCGGGAAGCGCCATCGCCACCCCGGTGCAGCACGCCACGCCAGTCAGCCGCACGGCGATCGATGGCACTGCGCCGCATCATGATCGCTCGACCGCTTGGCGCTGGATTTTTGCGCTCGTCTTGCTCACTGGATCGCTGTTGCTTGGCGTCATGCATGAGCAATCTCAACCTGGGCCAGACACTGCTGCGAGCACACCCCAAGCTGACAGCACGAATCGATTGGCAGTGCGCTCTGATCTGGCTGAAGGACCGCTCGAACTCGGCATGGACCCCGCAACGATACGTGCCATCCAGGGCGAGCCAATGCGTAGCAACGGAGGTACTTGGGAATACGGGCCATCCTGGCTGCGCATCGAGCACGGCGAGCTCGTCGATTGGTACAGCTCACCCTTGTATCGCCTGAAGACCCGGACGCCATCACCTGACGTCGATCGGGAATCCTCAACGTCCTATAAACGTTGACAGCGAGGGTTGCACTGCGTCAACGGGCACCTCGCCCGAACAGCACCACCTCCACCGTCTGCAGCATGATCATCAGGTCAAAAAACAAGCCTTGATTCTTGACATAAAACAGGTCGAACTTGAGCTTCTCTTCGGCATCGCGCACCGATGCGCCATACGGATAACGCAACTGCGCCCAGCCGGTGAGGCCGGGCTTGACGCTGTGGCGGATGTCGTAATAGCGGATTTCCTGATTGAGCTGATCGACGAACTGCGGGCGTTCCGGCCGTGGCCCGACGAAGCTCATGTCGCCGCGCAATACGTTGAACAATTGCGGCAGTTCGTCCAGCCGGGTCAGCCGGATGAAACGGCCAACGCGCGTCGTACGATCATCGTTCTTGGTCGCCCAGCGCGCCTTGCCATCGCTCTCGGCATCCACCCTCATGCTGCGGAACTTGATGACATCAAACGTGCGTCCACCCTGCCCCACCCGGGTCTGGGCGTAAAAAATCGGTGCGCCCGATTCGAGCCAGACGGCCAACGCCACCAGCACCATGAATGGCCATGCCACCAACAACAGCGCGGTGGCGGCGATCAGGTCGAAAAACCGCTTGCTCAGGCGCCGCGTCGCGGATTGATCAAAGCCGCCCGAGAACACCAGCCAGGAAGGATCGACCACATCGAGCTTTACCATTCCCGCTTCGCGCTCGAAGAATGTCGACAGATCGGTCATGGTGATGCCGCGCTGCACACAGGCCAGCATGTCGGACATGGGCAAGCCGCCACGGCGCTCATCGGGTGCCACCACGATCTCATCGATCTGCATGGCCATGGCATAGTCGACCAACAGACCATCCGGACGCACAACGCAAGACTCCGGCACCATGATCGTGTGTCCCGGCAATGGCACGAAACCGGTCAGCACAAACGATTGCCGATCGACACGCCGACGCATGCGCTGATGCAGCAAATCGGCGTTCGCACCGGCACCGAGCACCAGCACCTTTTGCTTGAACACATCGGCACTGAACACGTGCTCGGACAGCACGCGGACAACGATGACGCCGGCCAGTGCCAGGGTGAGTGCGATCAGCAGGACGCCACGACCGATATAGGTCTGCGGAATCAGATAGAACAACACCAGCAAGGCGACTCCGCCAAAAGCAAACGACAGCAGCAGCCGCAGCAGCGTGTCCCAACGATTGCGGCGCACGTTGACCTGATACAGGCCAAACGCCGCCATCGCCAGCGTGATGGTGATCGCGACCAGGAACGTGCGAACTGGCGCAGTTTCAGCAAACAGGCGATGGGACTCGCTGTCGCCGACAAAGCGAATCCATGCGGCGATGCATACTGCAAGGCCGATCAGGATCAGCTCCGTCCCCCACAAGGCGAAGAGCACGCGCCCTTTTTGACTGCGTAACGAGACACTCATGGCAAAATCCCCCGGATGCAACACCCAACCGCATCGCTGCCGTTCCACATTGCCTGCTGTGCCATGTTGCGGCCGCATAGCACCAATCGAGGAGCCGACGCCTGCGGGTCGCGACGACCCACATCACGATTGACCACAATCTGCATGTTTCCACCGTTAATCACTGCTTCGTTGCTGGCCGCCAACGGCGCGGCGGCGCCGAGCTGTCACTGTCCGGCCCCTGCAACAAGCGCACTTGTGGGGTTGGCGCAGCTTGCCTTGCCTGGCATGTTGCGTACCCCCACCCGCCGTCGCACCGGGAGTTGCCCGGCGGCATGTTACCCGGTGCGCATTACAGTCAAACGTGAAGCTCATCGCGCACCGGCCACACCACGCGGCCGCGGTGATCACGGCTGCTGTCATGCCAGCGATGCGTTGTCAGGCTGCAGCCATGCCCAATCAACGGCAACGCCAGGAGCCACTGCGGTCGCTGCGTACCACGCAGCGGGTTCCGTGAAATCAGTAACTTGCAGGTCAAGCTCGGGATGACCGGCAAAAACCACCGGCGCATCCGTTGCCGCTGCAAACGCTGACATCTCCCACGCCAGCCCCACTCCAGCCGCCTTCAGCCAGGCCTCCTTGCGCACCCACAGGCGCAGCAACATTGCCTCGCGCGCGTGCGCGGGCAAACCGTCCAGTGTCACCAGCTCAGCCGGGTGAGCAATGCGCTCAGCCAGATCCGACAGTCCGTGTGCCCGGCTTGCCGGCTCGATATCGATGCCGATGGCGCCAGCCGTGCTCAAGGCAATCGCGACGGCGGTATCGCAGTGACTAAGACTGGTATGCAACGGCGTCCCGGGGACCTGCGGGCAACCGCGTTGATCGCGGATCAAGGGCACCTGGATTGGGTCGCACTGCAAACTGACCGCGAGCCACAAGCGATGCGCAGCATAGGCCAGCGTCAGCAATTCGCGATCCTGGGCAAAACGCTTGCGTGCCACCCGCGCCGTCTCGGCCGAATCCAGCCACTTCCGGGCAGCAGGCGTCAACGCAAGCCACCGCGACGCATCGAGCAGCAGCACGCGCACGCACCGCGCAGGCATCGGTTCTCGGTACCCACGCGGCAAGGCATCGGCAAACACCCGCAGCAACGTCGCCGCCGCTGGGTCGCAGCGCGATGGATCGATTGACGACACGCGTTACCTCGCTTGCCTTTGGCCGGTTCGAAAGCCCATTGTCCGCAAATCGCGTGCGATCACGTTCAGTTGAAGCGCACGCGCACCTTTAGCGAGATCACGATTGGCAACCCCGCAAATCCGGGTAGCGATGACAACGCAGATCACGGTAAATACCGGCAACACCGACCGGCAAACCTGTCACGGCGTTAGCTGCCGCAGGCGGGCGTCGACTCGCGTGATGTGCGGGGCGCCCCATTCAAGCGAGATTGAAGCGTAGATGAAATCGCCGAACGCATCGTGTCGCCTTGACTTGGCGTTTGATCAGCAAGTATGGCGGACCCCGGACGCAATTGCCGTGTACGACGCGCACGCGGCGATCACGTTTGCCGAACTCAAGGCGCGCGTCGATAGCCTGCAGAGGTCGCTGCGCGGCCGTGGTATCGCCGCCGGCAGCTACGTCGGGGTGCATCTGCAGCGCTCATTGGACTACGTGGTCTGCGTGCTCGCCATCCTCAAGGCAAATGCCACCGTAGTGCCGCTGCCGCCGACCTATCCTGAGCGCCGACTGCGCGAAATTCTCGCCTTCGCAGCGCTGGACGCGGTCCTTGACGATGCGACAACCCCGCTTCATCCACACAGCAGCGATTGCATCATTCACCTTTCCGACCTGGGCAAGGTCAACGACACGCTCGATCCGGTTGTCCCGGGCGAGCCCGAGCAGCCGGCGTTTGTGCTGTGCTCATCGGGCTCCACAGGCACCCCCAAGATGATCGTGCGCAGTCACCGCTCGTTCTTTCATCGACTGCAATGGACGTGGGACAACCATCCTTACACCCACGACGAAGTTTGCTGCCAGAAGTCGCACATGGCGACGACCCATGCGATCTATGAGCTGTTTGAGCCACTGCTTCGCGGCGTTCCCTTGTGCATGATTTCCGACCAGCAAGTGCAGTGCATCGAATCGTTCTGGGAGACGATCCGAACACAACGTATCTCGCGATTGTTGATCGTGCCCTCGCTGTTGCAAGCGGCACTGGACATCCCCGGTTTTGTCGCACCGACACTGCGGGTGCTGGTGCTGATGGGCGAACATGTCCCCACGAAGCTGGCTGAGCGGGTGCTTGCCACATTCCCCGCACAGACCAAGGTGTATTCGATTTACGGTAGCACCGAGGCCAGCTCGACCCTGGTCTGCGACATTCGAGCAAACTTTCGGGCAGGCGCTGAACTGGTGCTTGGCACACCGACCGCGCCGGACATACAGGCTCTCGTGCTGGCTGCGGATAGCGCACCGGTGGCGGTGGGCGAGGTGGGGGTGTTGCATATCGCCGGCCCAGCGCTGTTCAGTGGCTACTTCAAGGACCCGGTGCTGACGGCATCGGTTACAACCACAACGCCCGGCGTCGACGGTCAGCTATACAACAGCCATGACCAGGTGCGGCGAATGGCGCACGGGGAGCTTGCGTATGTCGGTCGCGTCGATCATACCGTGAAGATCCGCGGTTTCCGCGTCGATCTGCAGGAGGTGGAAAACGCATTGATGCGCCACCCCGAGGTTCGCCAATGTGCCGTCATGGTCGTCGATAACGGATCGGAATCGAGCCTGCTGGCATGCGTTGTTCCCGCCACGATCACGCAACACAGCCTCTACGCCGTTTTACGCGAGCAGTTGCCTGGCTACATGGTTCCGTCAACGGTAATTGGCCTGGATCGATTGCCGCTTACTGCAAGCGGCAAGGTTGATCGCCAGCACTTGTTGACCCGTCACGCCGGGCGGGCAGCGACTTCAGCCGATGTTTTCCCCAGCAACACCGCGCAAGCCGTCGCCGCCGTGTGGGCCGCGTTGCTCAAGTACGCGCCGGTGGGGCCGGAAAGCAGTTTCTTCGAAGTCGGCGGCACCTCGTTGAACGCGTTTGCGGTGGTACAACACCTGCGCGATGCTTTCGCGCTGGATCGCCAGCAACTTGGCGATGCCTGCATCTACCAATATCAGACGGTAAGCACCCTCGCCGCCCACATCGATGACCTGTGCCACGGTGCTCGGCCCCAAACGTCTGCCGGCAAGGTCATCCTCAGCACCCTCAAAGGTGGCGACACCGCGCTGCCACCGCTGTTCGTGATCGCCTCGGCGGGCGGCACGCTTGGCGCCTACGACAAGTTCGTGCGAGCGCTCGACACTCGCCGTGCGGTTATTGGTGTGCGCGACCCGTTCCTGTGGGGCGCCCGTGATCCCGCTGCCGGGTTTGGGCACTGGATCGCCAGCTACCTTGAAGCGATCCGCGCGCACCAGCCATCCGGGCCCTATTATCTGCTGGCGTATTCATCGGCGGGCGCATTCGGCTACGAAATTGCCCAGCAACTGCGGCGTCAGAACGAGGAAGTTGCGCTGCTGGCGTTGGTCGACCCACTGGCGATGGACCGCGCCAGCAAGGCCCGATTCGGTTACTGGGCATTGCAAGCGCGGTTCATGCGGGCGCCGCTCGCACGGGTGGTGATTCTGGGCGGTTGGTTGCGCGGCCTGCTGCCGCGCTGGCTGCGCAGCGATGGGCGATCGGCCCCCAGCGATGACACTGGCTTGAGCCAGGAACAGTTTGCACAAGCTTCCACCCGCTCTCTGACCAGCAAGGAGCATATCCTTGCGCTGTCGGTGCTGCTGGAGCTCAACAGCGGCCTTGCGTTTGCTCTGGGTGCCGACGATCTGTCGCAAGTCGCGCCTGCCAACTATCTGGAGATGCTGCTTGCGCGGGCAAAGAATGCCGCACCGGAAGTCAGCCGCGAAATGATCGAGAACATCGCGGTGCAGTACAACCTGCAGGTGCACGCGCACCATCGCTACCGGTTGCGGCGTTATGACTCCAAAGTGGTGATCTTCGACACCAAGGGGCCTTGCAGTGGGCTTCTCGCCGCCCAATTCAGACCGTATGTCGACGACCTCGACGTGCGTGAGATTGCGTTGGGCAAGCCATCAGCGCGGACACTGGCGCTAGCCGGTATTTTTCCGGAAAACATCCGTTCCCACTACCTGAGCATGCGCGACGAGACCTTTGTCCACACGTTGGCCGGCGAACTGACGGGGCTGTTGCGGTGACCGGGTACGACTTGCTCTGTCGCACCCTCGAAGCCCTGGGTGTCGATACCGTGTTTGGGCTGCCCGGCAGCCAGAACATCGCCTTCTTCGAGGCATTGCGGCAATCGCAACTGCGCACCGTGGTGCCTGTCCACGAATTGGCCGCGGCATTCATGGCGATTGGCTACAGCCGTGCGTCGGGCAAGGTGGGGGTAATCACCACCATCCCCGGCCCCGGACTCACCTACGCGATCACTGGTCTGGCCGAGGCACGACTGGACTCAGTGCCATTGCTGTGTATCGTGCAATGCGCGGCAAAGGCGCCTGGCAAACGCTTTCAACTTCAGGCGCTGGATCAGGTTGCGCTGGCGACGCCGGTAGTCAAGCGGGTGTTTCGCTTGGCCGATGCATCCACACTGGCTGCCACCGTCGCGGCAGCATGTGCCTGTGCGCTGGGCGGCGAGCCGGGGCCAGTACTGATTGAAATCGATCACGCTGCGCTGTGCGCCGACACAACGCTGCCGCGTGTCTGGGGCGACATACCCCCATTCGAGCCAGCACCGGCCGCAGCCGACGCGGTGAGCAACGTGCTGGAGCGCCTGCTGGCAGCGCGCAAACCAATATTGCTGGTCGGCCAAGGCGGCAATGGCGGCAGCGCAGCCATTACCCTGCTTGCCGAACGCTTGCACTGCCCGCTACTTACCAGCACCTCCGGGCGTGGGGTGTTGTCCGAGGATCACCCATTGGCGATCCGCTCGGACCTGTGCGACGTGCGCGACATCAACGCACTGATCGCCGATAGTGATTTGTTGCTCGCCCTGGGCATCAAGTTCTCACACAACGGCGCACGTGGGTTCAGATTGACGATTCCGCAGCAGCGGTTGATTCATGTTGACGCTGCGGAACAGGTTCTCGGCGGCAATTACCCGGTGGCACTCGGTATTTGCGCCGATGTCCCGGACTTCGTGGCTCGGCTGCTGCAACAACTCACAACCCGTGCGGCGAGCGCATCGGCATGGACCACCGACGAGATCGTCGGCTGGCGTGCGCGCATTCGCGCCGGATATCCAGCGAGCATCGAGCCGCGAGTGGGAGGAGTCGCTCCCGCAACGGCGGCGAAATTCTGCGAAGTCCTCAGAGAATTATTGCCGCGCGAGAGCATTCTCGTCACCGACTCGGGCTGGCACCAGATGCTGGTGCGCCGGCATTTTCCGGTATTTTGCTGCCGCGGCCTGATGGTCCCGACCGACCTGCAATCGATGGGTTACGGCCTGCCAGCGGCGATTGGCGCCAAACTCGCTGCACCGGATCGGCCGGTGGTGCTGGTCACCGGCGATGGCAGTCTGCTGATGAGCGGAATGGCGCTGCTGACCGCGGTTCGCCATCGGCTCGGTATTACGGTCATCGTCTTCAACGATGGCCACTACGGCCTGATCCGCATTCAGCAGGTGCAGGACTATGGTCACGGCACCGGCGTCGACTGCGACGGCCTCGACCTGGAGGCGTTCGCTTCAGCAACCGGCGCGCGCTATGGGTTGGCGGATACCGATATCGGTGCGGTTTTGCAGGCCGCACTCGCCTGCCGTGGCGCAACCCTGATCGAGGTGCCGATCGGCGCTTCCGCCACCACCCGCCGTGTGCACCTGCACGGGCTCACCCGTGCAACCGCGCGTCGGGTGTTCGGGCGCCGCATCATGGGGTGGTTGCGGCGCCAGCGATGAAGGCCAACGCCACGCGGCAAAAGTAGCGACGCAAGTGTCCGATATCGCCGCGTCAGCGCGTTACTGCATTCAACCAATGACATTGCAGGAACACCCAAGCATGCGCGCGCAAAGCGTGAACGGCACCCGCAGGATACTGCGCCGAATCGCCAACGAAATAGCCCAGTTGCCAGGCATCAGGCGGTTGGCGCAGCCGTTTTACCAGCGCCTGTTCGTGCGCCAGTTTTTCGGTGCCAACTCCTACTGTGGCGCTTGGCAGACGTTTGCCGAGGCCAAGGCCAGTGCACCGCAGGTGCTGCCATCGAGTTATGAAACCGCCGCAGCGGGATCCATGTACCGCACCGAACTCGAGCGCATCACGGTCAGCGACTACCCCGTGCTGTACTGGTTGTCGCGCCTGTTGGCCGATGGCCAGCATCATCTATTCGACCTCGGCGGACACATCGGGGTGAAGTACTACGCATTCCAGCGCTATCTGCAGTATCCGCAGGCGTTGCGCTGGATCGTCCACGACGTGCCGGCGGTGGTTGCTGCGGGGCGGCAGTATGCTGCTGAGCACGATTCGCAGCGGCACCTCGATTTTGCCACCAGCCCGGAACAAGCCAGCGGTTGCGATGCATTGCTGTCTACCGGCGCTCTGCAATATCTCGATTACACCCTGCCCGCATTGTTGGCGCGACTACCGCAGCGGCCACGGCACGTGCTGGTGAACTTGACCCCGATGCATCCCGTCCGCAGTTATTTCACCCTGCAACACATCGGCATTGCAATCTGTCCGTATCGGGTGAGCGCAGTGCCGGAGTTCACTGCCGCGATACAGGCGTTGGGCTACGAGTTGGTGGATCAATGGGCATCGCTGGAACGCAATGTGCGGGTGCCATTTCATCCTGAATGCGATATCGATCGCTATCACGGTTTCTATTTTCGGCGGATCCAGGACACCCAGTTCGGCGGCTAAGGATGGTCTGAACAAGCTGTCATTGCGAGCAGCGAAGCGACGTGGCAATCCAGAAATGTTCAGAGAATGAAGGCGCTGGATTGCGTCGCTGCGCTCGCAATGACGCCCGATGTGGCTTGTTCAGAGCTTCCAACATCACGGCCACTGAATCGGCCCACGCAGCCAATGCGCGATCTGCGCGCCCAGCCACACCAAGGCAAAACCACCAATCAGGGTCAGCGCAAGGTAACCACTCAGATCGAGCAAGCGCGCGCTGCGCGACAACAGCAATGATTCGATCATCAGCGCCGAGAATGTGGTCAGGCCGCCTAGCAGGCCAACAATCAACAACGCGCGCCAGTACAGGGCACTCGGGCCACGTGCTTCCAGCCACACCACCAAAAAGCCGGCCAGCAATGCGCCGATCAGATTGGCAGCCAGCGTGCCCCACGGCAACACGTTGCCTTCGTGGCGCAGCAACCAACCACTGAGCAGGAAGCGACCGGCGGCGCCGACCGCACCGCCCGCCATCACCAAGGCCAACTGCTGCCACCACGATGCGATCATTTGCCAGAATCCTTGTGCGGCGGTTGTCGCTGCGCTTGCGTGCGACGTGCGCGCAAGGCATCCAGTTTTTCCTTGAGTTTGGCTTCAATGCCGCGCGCCAGCGGCCGGTAGTAGACACGCTCGCCGAGTTCATCGGGAAACCCGGTCTGATCCAGCGCCACGCCTTCCGGCAGATCTGGATCGTATTGGTATCCCTTGCCATAATCCAGCGATTTCAGCAATTGCGTGGGCGCGTTGCGCAGATGCAGCGGCACCGCTGCGCTACCGCCTGCGCAAACCTCGGCGCGCGCCGCGTTGAATGCGACATAACCGGCGTTGGACTTGGCGGTGCAGGCCAGATACAGCGTCACCTGCGCCAGCGCCAACTCGCCTTCGGGGCTGCCAATGCGATCGAATGCCTGCCATGCCGCAATCGCCATCTCCAGCGCGCGCGGATCGGCCAGGCCGATGTCCTCCACCGCCATGCGGGTGAGCCGGCGTGCCAGATAGGCCGGGTCACAGCCGCCATCGAGCATGCGCAGCAGCCAGTACAGCGCCGCGTCTGGGTTGGAACTGCGCACGCACTTGTGCAATGCCGAAATCTGGTCGTAGAACTGCTCGCCGCCCTTGTCGAACCGCCGGCTGCGATCGGCCAGCACCTGCGCCAGCGTGGCTTCGCTGATGTGCGCCCCCCCCGCGCCATCGGGCTCTGCCAGCTCGCTGGCGATTTCCAGAAAGGTCAGCGCGCGGCGCACATCGCCATCGGCGGCAAGCGCAATCTGCCGCAGCAACGGCGACGCGATCGACACGTGCAGTTGCGCAATGCCGCGCTCAGCGTCGTGCAATGCCCGTTCCAGCGCCACCAGGATATCGTCGGCAGCAAGCGCGTCGAGCACATGCACGCGGCAGCGTGAGAGCAGCGCCGAGTTCAGCTCGAAGCTCGGGTTCTCGGTGGTGGCACCGACGAACACGATGTCGCCGCGTTCGATATGCGGCAAAAAGGCATCCTGCTGGGTCTTGTTGAAGCGATGCACTTCATCGACGAACAACACCGTGCGGCCACCGCTGGCGAACCGCGCCGCGGCGTCGGCGAGCACGCCACGCACCTGCGGCAAGCCCGACAGCACCGCCGACAGCGCGTGAAACTCGGCGTCGGCATAACGCGCCAGCAGCCGCGCCAGCGTGGTCTTGCCGCAGCCCGGTGGCCCCCACAGGATCATCGAATGCAGATGCCCGCTTTCGACCGCACGGCGCAGCGCTTGCCCCGGTGCAACCAGCCGTTGCTGACCGACGATTTCATCGAGCGAGCGCGGGCGCATGCGCTCGGCCAGCGGCATGCTGGCAGTAGCGGGGGTAAACAATTCCGGGGTTGGCGCTTTGCTGCGACGGACCATGCGCCCATCATGCCCGATGCGCTGGCTCAACGCAGCGGTAACACCTCGGCACCCTCGCCCATGTCGCCGATGACATCGGTACCCGCGGGCGGCGTGAACTGGAAGGTATCGGCAGCCAGCACCGGGTTGCGTTGCCACTGCGAAAACACGATAACGGTGCGCTGATCCAGTGCATCACGCAGTTCCATCTGACGCAATTCGCCGTCGCTGAAGCCGAGCCAGGCCTGCCGCAGTTGCGCGTCCTCAGCCTGTTGCGGCAGCAGCACCAGCCAGTTCAGCCCGTCATGGTCACCGCCCTCGCTGATCTTGAACTGGCGATCGAGCGCGGCGGGATCGATCAACGCCGCCAACGGGCTTTGCTGCTCCTCCATGCTTTGCGGGCGCACGGACACCTGTTCCAGATCGGGGTCGAATACCCAGACGCGTTTGCCATCGGCCACGATCAACTGCGGAAACGGTTGTGCATATTCCCAGCGAAACTGGCGCGGTTTGGCCAACACGATCCGACCGGTGGACGATTCGCTGAGCTGGCCCTGCGAATCGAACACCTGCTGGCTGAACTGTCCATCGAGTGCCTTGATGCCGCTCGTGAACCGCTCCAGTTGATCGCGCGCGGCAGCGCTCGCGGATGCGCAGATCGCCAGCAACACGAACGTGAAAAACAGTGAGGTCATCGAGCGCATCGGCTGTGCCAGTAGAGTTGAGGGACGGTGTGGAATGACACTTGCTCAAGCCAGAACTCCATCGGCTGGTCATTCCCGCGAAGGCGGAAATCCAGTGACTTCAAGAGAATGCGCAAGAGCCAAAGGCGCTGGATGCCAGCATTCGCTGGCATGACGGCGCTACAAGTGCCAGCCGGGACAGTGTGGGGGGTGACTGCTGAATGTGCCGCAAATCGCGAAGTGCTTCTTAACGTGGCGGTGGCGGTGCCAGCACCTTGCGATCGCCATTGTGCTCCGGCGCGGACACGATGCCAGCGGCCTCCATCGCCTCGATCAGGCGAGCCGCACGGTTGTAGCCGATCTTCAGCCGCCGTTGCACGCCGGATATCGATCCACGCCGCGATTCGGTGACGATCCGCACCGCCTCGTCGTACAGCAGATCCGACTCGGGGTCGTTGTTGCTCACCGATTCGGGCAGCCCGGTCGGCCCCACCACCACGCCATCGCCCATGCTGTGCGATTCCTCCAGCACGCCATCGTAGTAATTCGGGCCACCGGCGCGTTGCTTGAGGTGCTCAACCACGCGATGGACTTCTTCGTCGCTGACGAAAGCGCCATGCACGCGCTCGGGCATCGCCGTGCCTGGCGGCAGATACAGCATATCGCCGTGGCCGAGCAAGGTTTCGGCGCCGGACTGATCGAGAATCACCCGCGAATCGATCCGCGACGACACTTGAAACGCAATGCGGGTGGGAATGTTGGCCTTGATCAAGCCGGTGATCACATCCGCCGACGGCCGCTGCGTCGCCAGAATCAGGTGCATGCCGGCGGCGCGCGATTTCTGCGCCAGTCGTGCAATGAGTTCTTCCACCTTCTTGCCGACGATCATCATCATGTCGGCGAACTCATCGATGATCACCACGATATGCGGCAATCCCTCCAGCGTCGGTGCCGGCTCGGTCGAGTCCGGGTTTGGCCGATACAACGGATCAGTCAGTGGCTGGCCGCTGTCGGCGGCATCCTTGACCTTGCGATTGAATCCGGCGAGGTTGCGTACGCCGACCGCGGCCATCAGTTTGTAACGCCGCTCCATTTCGGCCACGCACCAGCGCAGGCCGTTGGCGGCTTCCTTCATGTCGGTGACCACCGGCGCGATCAAGTGCGGAATACCCTCGTACACCGACAGTTCCAGCATCTTCGGGTCGATCATCAGCAAACGCACATCGTTGGCGCTGGCCTTGTACAGCAGGCTCAACACCATTGCGTTGAGGCCCACCGACTTGCCCGAGCCGGTGGTTCCCGCCACCAGCAGATGCGGCATACGCGCCAGATCGACCACGCTGGGGCGACCGGAAATATCCTTGCCCAAGGCCAAAGCCAGAGGCGATGCCAGCTTGTCGTATTCCTTGGAGCGCAGAATCTCCGAGAGATAAATGATCTCGCTGCTGGCATTGGGTATTTCCAGGCCGATCACCGACTTGCCGGGAATCACATCGACCACGCGCACACTCTTGACCGACAACCCGCGCGCGATGTCCTTGTCCAGTCCCGAGATCTGGCTGCCCTTGATGCCGGGCGCCGGCTCCAACTCAAAACGCGTGATCACCGGCCCGGGATAGACACCCACCACCTGCGCTTCGATACGGAAATCACGCAGCTTGAACTCGATCTGACGCGACAGCGTTGCCAATGTCTCCGGCGAGTAGCCTTTCGGTTGCGGCTTGGGATCATCGAGCAGCGACAACGGCGGCAACGCACCATCACTATCGACGTTGAACAGCGGGATTTGCTGCTCACGCCGAGCGCGATCGCTCTTCTCCACCACCGGGGTCGGCGGCGGCTCAATATGAACCGGCTCGCGTCTGGCGCGTTTGGCGGTTTCCACCTTGCGCACCTGGCTGCGCTCGTCGCGCTGCATGCGGCTCTGCCGCCATTGCCGCAGCGCGCGTGTGGCTTGCAGCAAAACCCGGCCCAACCAGAGCACGACTGCGCCGATGCGATCCATCAGCGCGAACCAGGACAGCCCGGTAGCGAGCGTCAAGGCGACAAAAAACAGGCCAAACAAAAACAGGTTGGCACCCATCACACCGACGACGTGCGCCAAGCCGCAACCCACCATTTGCCCGATCACGCCGCCGGCATCGGCCGGCAACTCGCCGCCGGGCGCGGACAAACCGCATGGCGAACCCCACTGCAATTGCGCCAGTCCCGGCGCCACGATCAGCAGCAACACCATGCCGCTCAGGCGCAGGGCTGGCGCCAAGTGTTGCTGATCGGCGTCGCGGCCATGGGTAGCCAGCCAGACCACACCACCCAGTACCACGGGCAGCAGATAAGCGACATAACCACTAAGATAAAAAGCGAGATCGGCAATAAAGGCGCCGGCGATACCGCCAAAATTATGCAACGTGCCCGTGAGCGAGCCAGCGTGCGACCAGCCCGGATCATCGGGTGAATAGCTGACCAGACAAGCGAGCAGATACAGCACCACCGGCGCCGCCAGCAGCAGCGGCAGCTCACGCCACAGGCTGGCCGGGCGATCGGCGGCGAACACCTTGCTGCGCGGGGCTTTGCTCGATATCACGGTTAGATTTTACCTGATGAATATACGTTTATTATATGAATATACAGGGAAATAATGGTCATACCAAAATCTCATCTGGGACCTGCGGCCGCTGCGATCAGCAATGCCCCATGGGATACCAACAGATGACACGGGCTTGAATCAACGACAGCGGACCGCCATGCTTTGGTATGCGCTGCAAATCCGTCTGCGCAGCGCGCCGCAGCATGGCTCATCACCCTCTCACTCACGCACCGCCTAACGGTGGCAAGGATACTATATGACCGCTCCACGACCTGCTCCGCGCCATGCCAAAGTGGTGATCCTCGGCTCCGGCCCGGCCGGCTACAGCGCCGCCGTCTACGCCGCGCGCGCGAATCTCAAGCCGTTGCTCGTCACCGGGCTGGCACAAGGCGGGCAATTGATGACCACCACCGAGGTCGATAACTGGCCGGGCGATGCCCACGGCCTGATGGGGCCGGACCTGATGGCGCGCATGCAGGCGCACGCCGAGCGCTTCGACACCCAGATCGAGTTCGATCACATCCATACCGCGGTCCTGTCCGAACGCCCGTTTCGCCTCAGCGGCGACAGTGGTGACTACACCTGCGATGCGCTGATCATCGCCACCGGCGCCACCGCCAAGTACCTTGGTCTGGCCTCGGAGGAGGCGTTCAAGGGCAAGGGGGTGTCGGCATGCGCCACCTGCGACGGGTTTTTCTTCCGTGATCAGGATGTGGCGGTAATCGGTGGCGGCAATACGGCGGTGGAAGAAGCCCTGTACCTGTCCAATATCGCCCGCAAGGTGTATCTGGTGCATCGCCGCGACACCCTGCGCGCCGAAAAAATCATGCAGGACAAGCTGTTTGCCAAGGCTGAAGCGGGCAAAATCGAACTGGTCTGGAATCACACCGTCGACGAAGTGCTGGGCGACGACAGCGGCGTGACCGGCATGCGTATTCGCGCAACCCGTGGCGATGCCATTCGTGAGATCGCCGTACAGGGCTTCTTTGTCGCCATCGGCCACAGCCCCAACACCGCGTTGTTCAGCGGCCAACTGGACATGAAGAACGGCTATCTGGTGATTCGTACCGGGCTGGACGGCAATGCCACCCAGACCAGCATCCCCGGTGTATTTGCCGCCGGCGATGTCGCCGACCAGGTCTATCGCCAGGCAATTACCTCGGCTGGGTTTGGCTGCATGGCCGCGCTGGATGCCGAGCGCTTTCTTGACGGCCACGAGTGAGCATTACCCACGAGCCAGACCGACGTGTGCGAGTTTCGCATCTTCTCTGCCCTGTCCGACCTTCCCGCTCCGGCATGGGATGGACTGCGTGGCGACGACAATCCGTTTCTCGACCACGCCTTTCTCGCTGGCCTGGAGCAGACCGGTTGCCTGCGCGCCGACTGGGGTTGGCAAGGCCATCACCCCACGTTATGGCGTGACGGGGAACTGGTCGCGGCAGCACCTGGCTATCTGAAAACCAACTCGCATGGCGAGTTTGTGTTCGATCATGCCTGGGCGGCTGCCTACGCGCAGCACGGGCAGCACTATTACCCGAAGTGGCTGCTCGCGGTACCGTATTCGCCGGTGCCAGGGCCACGCCTGCTGGCGCGTTCGCCGGCGCTGCGCGCCGAGCTGATCGAGGCGATAACCGCCCATGCCGCGGCGCAGAAATTGTCATCAGTACACATCAACTTCCTCTCGGCAGACGATGCTGCCGCCGTGGACACAACACACTGGTTGCGCCGTGAAGACGTGCAATACCACTGGCACAATCCGGGCCAGTGGCGATGCTTCGACGATTTTCTCGCCGCGCTCAGCCACAAGAAGCGCAAGAACATCCGTGCCGAACGCCGTCTGGTGGATGCGGCGGGCGTCCAGTTTCAGCGTCTGTCGGGGGCGCAAGTCAGTGCCTCGGACTGCGAAGCGATGTATGGGTTTTATCTGCGCACCTTCATTGACAAGGGCAACTCGCCAGCCTTGACGCTGGCGTTTTTTCAGCATCTGATCAGCGCCCTGCCCGAGCACGTTGTGCTGATCCTGGCTCGGATCGAGCAGCAACCGATCGCCGGCGCCTTGTGCCTGCGCAGCAACACCCGATTGTTCGGGCGCTACTGGGGGTCGGCGGTCGATTTGCCGGGGTTGCATTTTGAAACCTGCTATTACCAAGGCATCGAATATTGCCTGGAACATGGCCTTGGCACGTTCGAACCGGGTGCACAGGGCGAGCACAAGATCGCCCGAGGCTTCGCCCCGATCAGCACCCACAGCCGACACTGGGTCGCTGACCCGGCGTTCGCGCACGCCCTTGCCACGTGGTGCGCTCAGGAACGCGAAGCGATATCGCGCTATCGTGAGCAACTGCTGGTTCATGGTCCGTTTCGTCATGCCGATTCCACTGCCACAATTGAACTCTGAGCCGGACGCACCGTTTCCCCCGGTGCATGGCGCGCTGAGCGAACCCGACGGGTTGCTGGCGTTCGGCGGCGATTTGAGTTCGACACGCCTGTTGAACGCCTACCGGAGCGGCATTTTTCCCTGGTTTTCAGAAGGGCAAGCCATCTTGTGGTGGTGCCCACATTCGCGGTGCGTATTCAACACCCACTCGCTGCACCTGTCATCACGCTTCCGTCGCAGCCTGCGCCAGTGTCCTTGGCATGTCGTCGCCGATCACGACTTCGGCGCCGTGATCACGGCGTGTGCGCACACCCCACGCCGCGGTCAGGACGGCACCTGGATCACGCCGGCAATGGTGGAAGCCTATCTCGCCCTGCACCGGCAGGGCTGGGCGCACAGCATCGAGGTGCGCGATGGCGATACCCTGGTCGGTGGCCTTTACGGCGTAGTGATCGGTCGGATGTTTTTTGCCGAAAGCATGTACAGCGCGCGATCTGGCGCTTCCAAACTGGCACTGGCGGCGCTGGCGTGGCGCATGGCGCAGTGGCAATGGCCGCTGATCGATGCCCAGATATCGAACCCACACCTGCTCAGCCTGGGCGCAAAGACCATGGCGCGCCATGAGTTTATCGCCGAGGCCGCGCGCTTGACCGCATCGCCCGCGGCAAAATCCGATTTTTCGACCGCATTCGGGATGCTGCCTGCGGATACCTTGGCATAGGTATTTTCCTTTTGCGCCCAGCGCGTTGACATGGCACAATGCCCGGCTTATGACCGCGGCGGTGCCGCCACCAACTGAAGTGACAAATGTCCAAGGACGATTGCATCGAATTCGAGGGGACCATTCTCGAAGCGCTCCCGAACACCGTGTTCCGGGTCAAGCTCGAAAATGGCCACGTTATCATCGCCCATATCTCGGGGCGGATGCGCAAGCATTACATTCGCATTCTTACCGGCGACAAGGTCAAGGTAGAGATGACTCCCTACGACCTGAGCAAAGGCCGCATCACCTACCGTATGCGCTGAGTGCTTGCCGCCCCGGCGCGGCAATTACAGCGCGCGATGCACCGCCTCGCCGAACAGGCCGGTGTGATGCGCGCAGTCATTCAAGCGCACCACATCCAGCTGCTCGGCACTTGGTCCTTCCAGCAGGTTCAAGGTCGCCGGTGCCTGCCGAAACCGCCACAACTGGGCAAAGGCAATGCCCAGCACGTGACACAAAATCAAGCGATTCACGGCGTCGTGAGCAACCACCAACAGCGTCTGGGCTGGCGCCAAGCCCGCCGTGGCGCGCACAAATGCCGGCCATACCCGGGCGAATACCTGATCCAGCGATTCCCCTTCCGGCATTTGCACCGTTTGCGGTGCATCCCGCCACGCCTGAAACTGCTGCGGGTAGCGCTCGGCAATTTCGCCGGCGAGCTTGCCTTCCCAGGTGCCGTGCGCGATCTCGCGCAAACCTGGCTCCAACCGCAGCATCCCGGCACGCTCACGCAAAGCGAGTTCGGCGGTGCGGCGCGCCCGTTGCAATGGCGAAGCGACGGCGCGATCGATCACTACATCGCTCAGGCGTTGCCCCAAGGCACGTGCCTGCTGCTCGCCAAGATCGGACAACGGAATATCGATCTGGCCCTGATAGCGGCCTTCAGCGTTCCACGGAGTCTCGCCGTGGCGGGCCAGCACTATGCGCATGACTGTTTACACCATCACTGATTATTGGGTGCGCGCTGCCCCCGGTGCCGTGACGCGCAGACGCGGGGTTCAAGCGCAATGAGGTTAACGGGAGTAACAACCGGGCATCCTACATCGCCGCAAAGCGTACGCAAACCGCCGGCCGCAGGCACCCTGCCAGCAATCACGCCTGCCTCAATCGATGGTCGCCGGCAACAGCAATTCTTCCGGATGCACATCAACGTGCAGTTCGCCATCCACCACCTCGACGCTGACACGGCCACCGTTGACCAACTCGCCGAACAGCAATTCATCTGCCAATGGGCGCTTGATCTTGTCCTGGATGACGCGCGCCATCGGGCGCGCACCCATTTGCTGATCAAAGCCATTGTCGGCCAGCCATTGCCGAGCCTCGGATGTTGCGCTCAGCGCGACGTGCTTTTCCTGCAACTGGCTTTCCAGTTCGATCAGAAACTTGTCGACCACACGCAGGATGTGCTCCATGCCGAGACTGCCGAACTGGACGACGGCGTCGAGGCGATTGCGGAACTCGGGAGTAAAGGTTTTGCGGATCACTTCCATCGCGTCGGTTGAATGATCCTGGCGCATGAAGCCGATCGTGCGCCGTGATGCCAATTGCGCACCGGCATTGGTGGTCATCACCAACACCGCGTTGCGGAAATTGGCTTCGCGGCCATTGGTGTCGGTCAGGATGCCGCGATCCATCACTTGCAGCAGAATGTTGAAGACATCCGGATGTGCTTTTTCGATCTCGTCGAGCAGCAGCACACAATGCGGGTGCTTGACAATTTCCTCGGTCAACAGGCCGCCCTTGTCGAAACCGACATAGCCGGGCGGCGCGCCGATCAGGCGGCTCACGGAATGCGCTTCCATGTACTCGCTCATGTCAAAGCGCACCAACTCAATACCCAGTTGCAGTGCCAGTTGGCGGGTGACTTCGGTTTTGCCAACACCGGTCGGGCCAGCAAACAAAAAGCTGCCAATCGGCTTGACCGGATCACCAAGGCCAGAACGCGCCATCTTGATCGCCGAAGTCAGCGTATCAATGGCTGGGTCCTGACCAAAGATAACCATCTTCAGGTTGCGGTCGAGGTTGCGCAGCACGTCCTTGTCGGACACCGACACCTGCTTGGGCGGCACCCGCGCCATCTTCGCCACGATCATCTCGATTTCTTCGACATCCACAACTTTTTTGCGCAGCGCTTCGGGCACCACGCGCTGGCGCGCACCGGCTTCATCGATCACGTCGATCGCCTTGTCCGGCAGCAAACGGTCGCCGATATGCTTTACCGACAGATCCACCGCAGCGCGAATTGCCTCATTGGTGTATTGGATGCCGTGGTGTTCCTCAAACCTGGATTTCAGGCCACACAGAATCGCAACCGCCTCGGCCGCCGACGGTTCAACCACATCGATCTTCTGGAATCGCCGCGCCAGCGCGTGGTCCTTCTCGAATACGCCGCGGTATTCCTGGAAGGTGGTGGAACCGATGCAATGCAGATCGCCGGAAGCCAGCATCGGCTTGATCAAGTTCGAGGCATCCATGGTGCCGCCCGACGCCGAACCGGCACCGATGATGGTGTGGATTTCGTCGATGAACAAGATCGCACCCGGCTCCTTTTTGAGCTGCGCCAACACCGCCTTCAGCCGCTTTTCAAAGTCGCCACGGTACTTGGTGCCGGCTACCAGTGCGCCCAGATCGAGTGCGTAGATCACGCCGTCGCGCAGCACGTCGGGCACCTGCTTGTCGACAATGCGCTTGGCCAGCCCTTCCGCCAATGCGGTTTTGCCGACGCCGGCCTCACCGACCAGCAAGGGGTTGTTCTTGCGCCGCCGGCACAACACCTGAATGATGCGTTCGACTTCCACCTCGCGTCCGATCAGCGGATCGATGCGGCCGGCAAGCGCGGCCTCGTTGAGGTTGCTGGTGAACTCGTGCAGCGGGTTGCCGCGCGCTTCGCCACCCTCGGCTTCGCTCTCCTGCGCCCCTTGATTGGCCGACTTGGGTTCCTCATCGCCGACGCGGGCAATGCCGTGCGAAATGTAATTGACCACATCCAGACGCGTCACTTCCTGCTGCTGCAGAAAATACACCGCGTGCGAATCCTTTTCGCCGAAGATCGCCACCAGCACGTTGGCACCGGTCACCTCCTTCTTGCCCGAGGACTGCACGTGATAAACCGCGCGCTGCAACACCCGCTGGAATCCCAGCGTGGGCTGGGTGTCGCGGCTGTCGCCGGCCGGCAACACCGGCACGGTGTCGGCCACCACCTGGCTTAGCTCGGCGGTCAGGCGCTCGGCATTGGCGCCGCAGGCACGCAACACCGCCACGGCGGCAGGGTTCTCAAGCAGCGCCAACAGCAGGTGTTCGACGGTCATGAACTCATGACGCGCCTCGCGTGCCTGCTTGTAGCACTGGCCAATGGTGAACTCGAGATCCTTGCTGAACATATCGCCTCCGGCGGTGATCGACTACAACGGCAACGCGTTACACCCGTTCCAGCGTACACAAAAGCGGGTGTTGCTGCTGCCGTGAAAACGCATTTACCTGCGCCACCTTCGTTTCTGCCACTTCTCGCGTGAACACACCGCAAACGCCTTTGCCGCGGGTATGCACGTGCAGCATCACCTGCGTCGCCTGTTCGCGCGTCATCGCAAAAAACACCTGCAGCACCTCAACCACGAACTCCATCGGCGTGAAATCATCGTTGAGCAACACCACCTGGAACAATGGCGGCTTCGCCAACTCGGGTCTTACCTCTTCGACCGCCAGTCCGTGGCTGTGTCCCGTGTCAGAGGGCGTCTCGTGGCTCATTGCATTCTCCTGAATGCCACAATATGGGTATCAAGGCCCGCATCGCAAGAGCCGAAGATAATACCCGCCACGTCCTTGCCATAGCGTGAGTCAACTGACACAGCGCTCATGATGCGCTCGTGTAACATTTACCCATTGCGAACCCGATCACGGCCGATGAATCCTTCCGACACCGAGCACGAAGCAATTTTTGCGCCAGACCTGACCGTGGCAACGGTGGTGGTGCGCGATGGCCGGCTGCTGATGATCGAGGAAATGGTGCGCGGCGAGGCCGTCATCAACCAGCCGGCAGGGCATCTGGAGGCCAACGAGACCCTGCAACAAGCGGCGATCCGTGAAACGCTCGAAGAATCCGGCTGGGATGTTGAATTGATTGATTTCATTGGCTGCTATCAATGGACCAGCCCGAGCGATGGGCGTTCATTCGTGCGCTTTGCCTTCTCCGGCCGGGCGAGCGGGCACCACCCGGAGCGCGCGCTGGATTTCGGCATCATTCGTGCGCTGTGGCAGACCCCGCAGGAAATCAGCGCCAGCAGCGCACGCCACCGCAGTCCGTTGGTGCTGGCCGTGGTTGACGACTTCCTCGCCGGCAAGCGTTTGCCGCTGGCTGCCGTGCGGTGGCTGCCATGACTGCAACACCACGAATCATCGTCGGCGTTTCCGGCGGCGTGGATTCTTCGGTTGCCGCGTTGCTCCTTGCCCAGTCAGGCGTGCCGGTCGCCGGATTGTTCATGAACAATTGGGCCGAAGACGGTAGCGGCGAGTGCCGCGCCGAGCAAGACCGGCGTGATGCGGTGGCGGTGTGTGGCCGCCTCGGCATCCCGTTTCACCATCGCGATTTTTCGCGCGACTACTGGGACGGTGTGTTCACCCACTTTCTGGCCGAATACCGCGCCGGGCGCACCCCCAACCCGGACGTGCTGTGCAATCGCGAGGTCAAGTTCAAGTCATTCCTCAACGCGGCCCGCGAACTGGGCGCAGAAGCCATCGCCACCGGTCATTACGCGCGTACTGCGAAAGCCGACGGGCGCTGGCAACTGCTGCGCGGACGCGATGCCGACAAGGATCAGACCTATTTTCTGCATCAACTCGGCCAGCAGCAATTGGCAGCGACACGATTTCCGATCGGTGAACTGGACAAACCACAGGTGCGTCGGATCGCCCACGATGCCGGTCTGGCGACGGCCGACAAGAAGGATTCAACCGGCATTTGTTTCATCGGCGAGCGCAACTTCCGCGAGTTTCTGGGCCGCTACCTGCCGGCGCAGGCGGGTGAAATCCACAGCGTCGATGGTACTGTCGTCGGCCAGCACAACGGCGTTTTCTTCTACACCACGGGCCAGCGCGAAGGCCTGCACATTGGCGGTGTGCGCGGCCGCGCGGCAACACCATGGTACGTGGTCGGCAAGGATGTGCGATCCAACATCCTGTACGTCGATCAAGGCACCGACAGCCGCTGGCTGTATTCGCGCTGGTTGCGCGCCAGTGCCCCAACGTGGGTATCGGGGTTGCCACCCGAGCGGGTATTTGAGTGCACCGCCAAGGTACGCTACCGCCAGCGTGATGTACCCTGCCAAGTGCGCTTGCGCGATGACCAGGACACGCTTGAGGTCACGTTTGCCGAGCCACAACGCGCAGTGACGTGCGGGCAGTCGGTGGTGTTCTATCAGCATGAGGCATGCCTTGGCGGTGCCGTCATCGAAGCCAGCGATGCACCCATGGAACGTCGTTTACAAGGAACCGCTGCATGAAAGACCGAGTACTGGCCTTGGCGGGCCTGCTGCAAAGCTGTGATCTGGCGCGCCAGATTGCTGCCAATGGCGATGCGGAAACCACGCCGTTGACCGCCTGCATCCACAGCATATTCGCTACCGACGCCGACAATACACTGGCGGTTTACGGCGATGTCGCGACATTGCAACGCGGCCTGCGGCTGCTGCTGGCGCATCTGGAAGGCGACGCCAACCGCGACCCGACACTGGCACGAGTGGCGCTTACGGTGTTGCACCTGGAACGCCGCTTCGCTGCGCGCAACGATGTGATCGACCAGGTACGCAATGGGATCGAGGAGGTACGCCGGCAATCAGCGCATTGGGGCAACACCCACCCGACCGTGCTGACCCGTCTCGGCGAGCTCTACGCCGCCACCATCAGCACCCTGCGCCCACGCATTCTGGTGCAGGGCAATCCGGTATATCTCGGCCAGCCCACGGTCGTCGCCGAAATTCGCGCGGTGCTGTTGGCGGCGGTGCGCTCGGCACTGCTATGGCGGCAATTGGGCGGCAGCTATTGGGATTTGCTGTTGCGCCGCGCCGCGATGAGCCGCGCGGTTCGCGAGTGGCTGGCTGAGGCGTAGTCTGGTGCAGTAGCCCACTGGCAATCAGGAGTCGCCCAATCCATGCCCGTCTCGCGCAGCAGCAGCCCGCCGGATTTACTGATCGGGATCGATCAGGGCACATCCGGCAACACCGTGTTGGTGATCGACCGCAACTTGACAGTGCTCGCACGCGCCAATATCGGCTTTGCCCAGCACTACCCGCAGCCGGGCTGGGTGGAACATGCACCCGATGAAATTTGGGCGTCTCTGCGCACAGCCCTGCGCTTGGCGCTGGACGGCATCGACCCTGCCCGGCTGGCAGCCATCGGCATTACCAACCAGCGCGAAACGACGTTCGTTTGGGATGCCGACAGCGGTGAATCGCTCGGCAATGCGATCGTCTGGCTCGATCGCCGCAGCAGCGCTTGGTGCGAGCAACACAAGGCCCTCGAAACCGATACCCGAGCACGCACCGGTCTGCCGATCGATCCCTACTTTTCGGCCAGCAAGCTGGCCTGGTTGCAGCAGCATCACGGCGGACGACGACTCAGCTTCGGTACCGCCGACACCCACCTGCTGCGCCGGCTCAGCGGGCAAAACCTGACCGACCGCAGCAATGCCAGCCGTACCCTGTTGCTCGATATCGACAGCGGTGAGTGGTGTGATGAATTGATCGCCCGCTTCGCGCTGGGCGCGGTGCAACTTCCGCGTTTGGTGCCCAGCTCCGGAATCTGTGCGCGGGTACGAGGGGTTCCGGAATTGCCGGATGGTTTGCCGATCGCCGGCATCGCTGGCGATCAACAGGCCGCACTGTTCGGCCAAGGCTGCCTTGCTGCCGGGCAGAGCAAAATCACCTACGGCACCGGTAGTTTCATCCTGCTCAATACCGGCAGCACGCCGGTACCCAGTAGCCACGGCATGCTCACTACGATTGCCTGGCAGATCGATCAGCGCACCACGTACGCGCTGGAAGGTGGCGCCTATCTCGCCGGTGCGCTGGTCGCCTGGCTGCGCGACGGCCTCGGCATCATCGAGCGTGCCGATCAGATCGAGATGCTTGCCGCCAGCGTACCCGACAGCGGCGGTGTGACCGTCATTCCGGCCCATGCCGGCCTGGGCGCACCGCACTGGCGACCGCAGGCGCGCGGCCTGATCCACGGCCTCAGCGGCGGCACGACGCGCGCGCATCTGGCGCGTGCCGCACTGGAAGCGATCGCACATAGCCAATGCGACATTCTGGAAGCCATGGCAGCCGATTGCGCTGCGCCACTGCGCGATATCCGGGTCGATGGCGGCGCTGCCGCCAATAACCTGCTGCTGCAAATGCAGGCCGATCTGGCCGGCGTAACCCTGCACCGCCCACGCATGCTGGAAACCACCGCGCTTGGTGCGGCAATGCTGGCAGGCCTGGGTATAGGCCTGTGGTCAGGGCTGGATGAACTGCGCCAGGTGTATCTGCCGGAGCGCAGCTTTACCCCGCAAATCGCCAGCGCCGAGGTCGAGGCCGCGCGCAGCCACTGGCGCCGGGTGCTGGCGTTGGCGTAACTATCCGCAGGATGACCCACCAGTCACGAAGACCCGTCCCAGCGAGAGCAAAAGCGGATAGTCCGCAAAAAACGCGAATGGCGCAAAGAAAGCCAATCAGGACATGAGCTTTCCTTTGCGAACTTTGCGTGTTTTGCGGACCATTTGCTTTTACCAAGTCCGATGTGTAGTTACGTAGAAGGATGGGTTGAGGCCACTCTCGCACATCCATGTGCTACGTGGCACTCGGGCACCTGCCCATCGCGCAGCGAAACCGATCAAAGCCCATCACCATTCGCTGCGCGTCGGCAACAATCCGTGCAATTCGGCATCGGTGAGGTTGCGCCACTGCCCCGGCTTGAGCCGACCCAGCGAGATATTGACTATGCGGGTGCGCAGCAGGCGTTTCACCCGATAGCCGAAGTGGTTGGCCATCAGCCGGATTTGCCGGTTCAGCCCCTGGGTGAGGATGATGCGAAAGCCCAGCTTGCCCAGGCGCGTGGCCCGGCACGGGCGGGTGCGCTGCCCATGCATGGCGATGCCACCGCGCGCCATGCCGCGCAGAAGCTCGTCGCTGACCTCGCGATTCACCCCAACCAGATATTCCTTTTCCTTGGCATTTTCGGCGCGCAGAATCTCGTTGACGATGTCGCCATTGCTGGTCAGCAGGATCAGGCCTTCGGAATCCTTGTCGAGGCGTCCGATCGGGAAGATGCGCTGCTGATGGCCGATGCAGTCGATGATGTTGCCCTTGACCTCGGTATCGGTGGTGCAGGTAACCCCGGCCGGTTTGTGAAAAGCGATATAGACATGACGGCGGCCACCGACAGCGCGGCGCGGCCGCAGTGGCTGCCCATCCATCAACACCACGTCGTCATCGACGATGTTGGCGCCAATGCCGGCGACCACGCCATTGACGCTCACCCGGCCAGCGGCGATTCGCGCATCGGCCTCACGACGCGAGCACGCGCCACTATCGGAAATATGTTTGTTCAGGCGCATGGGCGCGCATGCTGGCACAGCGCGGGGGTCGTGTCACTCATTGTGTGCGCGGCGACGTTCCAGCCAGCGATCCAGCGTCCAGCGATCGGCACCGATTGGCGATATCAATACAAACACGATCAGCACCGAACGGGTGAAGGTATGGCCATCGATGTTGAACAATGCCTCCTTCAGCGCATGGCCATAGGTGGTGACGATCAGCAACCCCGCCAGTGCCGCCAGCGTCTCGCGCAAGCGCCAGCCCAGCAGCAACAGCACGCCAGCGGCCAACTCGATGAATGGAATGCTCAGGCCCAGCGCCCACAGCAACGGTTCGGGAATCCAGCTATCGCCGAACCAGCCGATGAAAAACTGCTCGGCATGCGCCACCGGCGTGAGTTCGAACACCTTCCACCAGCCAGCCATCACGAACAGGATGCCAACAATGATACGCGCGAACGCGGTGGCGACTTGCCAGTCCGGTAGCGATGCGCTCCTGCTCATGGCGATGACTCCTTGCCGATCCGCTCGCCGAGCACAAACGGCCCACCCTTTTGCAGCGCGCGTTGATACGCCGGACGGGCATGGATGCGCTGCAGAAAGCCACTCAAACGCGGCCGTTGCGCGCCCAGCACGCCAGCGGCATCGGCACCCTCGATGGGAAAACTGATCTGGATATCCGCCGCGCTGAACTGCTCGCCGGCAAACCACGGCGAATCGCCCAACTGCGTTTCCAGGTAATCCAGATGCAGAGCGATCTGCGGTGCCACGTAGCGTTGCATTACCTGCGCCGCGATACGGCGCACCAACGGCCGCAGGAAAAACGGCATCGGCCCCTGCGGCAGACGCCGAAACACCAAGCCAAGCAGCAGCGGCATCATCGCCGAGCCTTCGGCATAGTGCAGCCAGTACGTGTAACGCAAATGTTCGTCCGCGTCGGCCGGCGGCGGCAGCCGTTGCTGCCCGTAGCGGGCAACCAGATACTCGATGATGGCGCCGGATTCTGCCACCACCCGACCATCGTCGCTGATTACCGGCGATTTGCCGAGCGGATGCACCGCCCGCAGCGACTGCGGCGCCAACATGGTCTGCGGGTCGCGACGGTAATGTTTCACCGTGTACGGCAACTCCAGTTCCTCCAGCAACCAGAGCACCCGCTGCGAGCGTGAGTTTTCGAGGTGATGTACGGTAATCATGGGTCAGCCTGTGTGCCATGGCGCGATGGCGATCGGTCGCTCACAATACCCTGCCCCGCCAGCGCTGGAAATCCCACCGTGCCGATCGAACCCTGCCGCTATCTGCAACTGGATGTCTTTGCCCAGCGCGCCGGATGCGGCAATCCGCTGGCGGTGGTGATCGCTGCCAACGTGTGGTCGAGCGAGAGCATGCAGGCATTCGCGACCTGGACCAATCTGGTCGAAACCACGTTTGTACTACCGCCCACCGCGCCCGGTGCCAGTTACCGGCTGCGTATCTTCACGCCCAGCAAGGAAATCCCATTCGCTGGCCACCCCAGCATCGGCTCGGCGTATGCCGCATTGACCAGCGGTTTTTGTGTTGCGCATGACGGGAAACTGATTCAGCAATGCGCTGCCGGCCTGCTGCCACTCACGGTTGCGGGTGAGCGCGATAACCCGCTGCTGTCGATCGCAGTGCCACCGGCACATCTGGAACAACCCACCGCTGCCGACCTTATCGACGTCCATAGAATGTTCGATGGGCTGGCGCTGGGAGCATTGCCGCCGGGGCTGGTCAGTGGCGGCCGGCGCTGGTGGCTGGCCGAGCTGGCCGATGAGCGGCAGTTGCGCGCCTGGCAAGCGCCGTTCGCCGCTATTGCCGCACTGGCAAAACGCAGCGACACGCTTGGGCTGTGTGTGTTTGCCCGCAGCGATGACCCGGCGTTCGAGCTGGTGGTGCGTGCCTTCCCGGCTGCGGCCGACATTGTCGAAGACCCCGCTTCAGGTGCAGCCAACGCGTTGATTGCCGCCTACCTTGCGGCGATGGAACCACACGGCGCGTTGCGCGCCGGCTATCGCGTCAGCCAGGGCCGCGAGCTTGGCCGCAATGCCCGGCTGACGCTGCGCATCGACGACGATGGCCAGGTGTGGGTGGGCGGGCATTGCGCGACGGTAATCGACGGCATGCTGTCGTGGCCGCACGAGTTGGCAGACAAAGCGTAGCTGTTGACGCTGGGTGTCACTTAGCGCCCGAATCGGCGTATCCCATGGCGCCGATTCTGCGGCAACCCCTTGTTTCAGCGTCGTTTGCGATTGGCACGGAATCTGCTGATGCTGACGGTGATTAACCGACAACGACGAAATGCAGCCGGGGGGTTGAGGGGTATGACCAACGTTCTGAACTTTCCAACGCAGTCGCTCACCGATGAGGTATTGGTGAGCCGCCTGTTCGAACTCGCAGCCAACGGCGATGCCGTCAGCGACGAGTTCCGTCAATTGGACGCCGAGATGCAGCATCGTCTCGACCGGGCAACGGCGGGAGAACCCAGACGTCTGTCAGCGGTCAGCCGTTTCGGCTGAGGAAACTCTGACCAAAGCAGAGTTTCCGCGGGCCATGGATGGCCTGCACGCGGTTCGATCACGCAAGTGATTGGGCCGGCGAGTCTGAGAAGTCGAGGATGGACTTATTCAGACTATCGCCAAGGGTTGCGGGGCGTTTCGGCGCAGGCCGATGCGGCCCCGTTCCACGACATCACCGCGCCGCGCATCATCCCCGTGCGTCAATCGCCACCGCTCGAATCGGTGGCAAGCCGCCGCTCGATGCGCTGATCCTTTTCGTGCCATAGCGCATTCAACCATTCACGCAGCCCAGCCTGTGCCGGCGCATCGTCGCCCGGTGCGAGCAAGCCTGGCGGAATCGTGCGCCAGCGCAGATCAACGTCGACCCTGGCAACGCGTCCCGCGAAGAGGTCGATCACGCTCGGCCTGCCGTGCGGATAAACAATGGTCACGTCGAGCACACCCGTCAGCAGGTCGCCCATCGCGGCGAACACTTGTGCCACGCCGCCGGCCTTTGGCCGCAGCAGGTGCTGGTACGGCGACGACTGGGCCTGGCGTTTGGCATCCGTGAAGCGGGTGCCCTCGACGAAGTTCATCACCGCGACCGGGGTGTCGCGAAAACGCCGGCAGGCACGGCGCGTGGCTTGCACATCGGCGCGCGCCAGTTCGGGTCGGCGCGCAATCGCCTCACGCGAGTGCCGTCGCATGAACGGAAAGTCCAATGCCCACCAAGCCAGACCGAGCAAAGGCACCCAGATCAGTTGCTGTTTGAGGAAAAACCGCAGCAATGGCGCACGGCGGTTGAGCACGTGTTGCAGCACCGGAATATCGACCCAGCTTTGGTGATTGCACAGCACCAGGTAGCTGGCATCGGGCTGGAGCCTATCCATGCCATCGCCCGCAACCACGATGCGCGTGGGCGTGAGCTTTTCGATCAACACGCTGTTGGCTGCGATCCAGCTCTCGGCCAGCAGCACCAGCACCCTGCCCAATGCCAGCCGCCACGCGGCCACCGGAAGCAGCCACTTGATCAGCGCCATCGCGATCAGCGGCAGCGTGTGCAGCACCGTATTGACGATGAAAGCGGCGCCAGCGAGGGCCAGACGAACAACAGCGAGCCATGAACGATACATAAGGATGCAACTTGTATCTGCCAGCCCCAAGCTTACCTGATCCGATTCGGCGCAGCATTGGAAACGGCGCCCGGACGACGAGCGCAACATGAGTAAATGCGATGTTGACCGCAACCACCATGGCATCCATTGTCACGCTTTGGTCACACAAAGCACGTCAAATTGCCGCTGCCGACCGAGCGAGAATCGCCGGTACAACGTGCGATGCAACGCGTCGGCATGGCTTTCTGCTTTGCGTCATGCCCCGATCACGCAGGCTTTCTTCAGAAAGAATCGAGCCGCGCTCGATTTGGTGATATCAGTCACATACGCATGGCGCGCAATGTCCGTACGCTGCCCACTGGAAGCGTCTGAGCGTGAGTGGCAGGGGAAGCCGCTCGGGCACTGGCAGCGCCGCAAGGCGGCCGTGCGAATTCGCTCATGTTTTTCTCTATCGCGCCGATCAGGTTCATACCATTGGGGGAATCATGTTCAAGACAATGCCGGCCAGCGGCTTTACGCGTTATCGCTCATGCCAATTCGTACGCAACGTGCTGGCCGTGACGGGTGCGCTGGCGGTCTGCGCTCCGGCCATCGCGCAGAGCTTTGTTGCCTATCCGGGCATCTATCCGATTGCGGTAATCGAAGTTCGCGACGCCAAGACGTTTTACGTCAATGCCGCGGTGTGGCCGGGCTTTGAGCGCAATTTTGTCATCACCCAGCCCGGGATCGAAATTCCCAGCGATGGCATCCGTGCACCCGCCTGCGAACAAAAGCTGGCGGCCAAGGCCAAGGCATTTACCGAGTCGTTCTTCAAGGGGGCCGAGTCGAGCGAGGTTCACAATATCGAGATGGCTGATACCGCCAGCGAGAATGCCGTTGCGGTGGCGTATACCGAACAAGGCAGCTTGGTCGATGCGCTGCTCGAAAAAGGCTTTGCCAGGCCGTCCAGCACCGATCCTGCAACACCATGGTGCAGCGACTGATGGCGCGTTGTGCCACATCGTCGTTTGCGCTGTGGCCGACAGCAGTGGCGGATTGCGTTTCTTCGGAGGGCAAATGCGCTGGTGCGGCCGCCACACAGAACGTGCGATACGAAGTCGCTCTGGTTGGTCGCCGGCTGCATTCATTGGAGGATCGTTGGCATCGTTCGGCGGGGGCCGAATGATGGCAATGCGTCCGGGTTGTACGTCGTATCGCGACAGGGGCGTTATCGATGAGAGACGAAGTGGAGACATTCAACGCTAAACAGCTTGCCCGGTCCACGCCGGGGCTGGCCCAGATATCCGACCCGGCCTGGCTGGCCGCGATCGAGGCGGCGCATGTGATGCGGCTGCCCGACGGCGCGTCGATGACCCTATGCAGTGACGAAGTTGATCATTTCGGGATTGTGCTTGAGGGAAGCCTGAAAGTGAGGGCGCGCTCCGACGACGGGCGAATCTTCAGTATTTACCGTGTGCGCCCAGGCGAGATGTGTATGCTCAGCCTGGCGTTCATGAGTGCACGCAACCGTGTTTACGCCGATGTTGCCGGCGAAGGCGATGTCCAGGTGCTGCGCATTCCATCCATACATTTCGAACGTTTGCTGACGCTTTCGCCGGGGTTCCGCGAGTTCGTGATGGGTTCGATGTCCGGTTACGTGATCAAGATGCTGAGTCTGGTGGAAGAGGTCACCTTCGAGCGCCTGCAAACCCGCATCGAACGCCACCTTGAAGACGTTGTGCGCGCTTCGGGATCGAACCAGATTCGGGTGACGCATCAGGAATTGGCGCATGAACTGGGCAGCACGCGCGAGGTGATCAGCCGCCTGCTCAAGACCATGGAAAAAGCCGGCAACATCGATCTGGGGCGCGGCACCATCAAGCTGTTGTCACCGATCAATCCGGTGCGTTGAGCATCGCCTGCGCACTGGCAACGGCGCAACACAATGCAGCGTGTGCTGCTCTGCCCGCCGAGTCGATCAGATCGCCCTGAGCAACACCTGCGCACTGAGGCCAATCACGACCAACCAGGTCAGCGCGGTGCCATACAGACGCCCCGCCGAGGTGCCAGGCGATCCTGACAGGCCAACACAATGCCATAGCCGCGCCAACAACAAGGTCGCGCCGTAGGCGTGTATCGCCATCGGGCGAGCGCCACCGAGTTCAAACAAAACCAGCAACAGCAGCGCCAGCGGCAGGTTCTCCAGCGCGTTGGCGTGGGCGCGGATGGCGCAGGCGAGCCGAGTATCGCCGCCATCGCCCAGGCCAATACGCTTGCGGCGTCGCAGCAAGATCACCTGTACCGCCAGCGCGATCACCAGCAACGCCGAAAGGGCGACGTACAGCGGGGAGGTAACAAGCATCGGTGCGTCTCCATGATTTGTTGTCAGTGTACCGCCCGTTCACCCAGATTGCTGCACACTGGCAACTGCTGCCAGTGGCCGAACAATGCGACGCGACCGGCATTGATCAATTGCACGACGCCGCATGCCGACAACGCGCCAACCCGCAATCCATGAACCGGCAAGCGATTCATCCAGAAGATCGATTGCTGTGACCACCGTATTCGTACCGTGCAGACTGAGTAATACTACTCAATCAAGCGAAGTACGTTACTCAAGCCATGCTGCTTCTGACGTGCCGTTGCCTTGCTCTCGATAGCATTGCCCGATTCGAATCAGGATTGCCCCACACCGCTCGACAGGAGTCCACACCATGAACCGCAAATCATTGCAATTTCGCGCCATTGCCTGCTGCTTGAGCATTGGATTGGTAATCGCTGAATCAGCCAATGCCGGCGTGGTGGTATCCGTCGAGGGCAATATCGCCCGTGCCGATATCGCACTCGGTGGCACACCTGAAAACCCGCAGTACACTGCCAACGTATCTTTTACCTTCGATTCCGCGATCGGCTTGAGCGCAGAGAACCTCAACATCACTGCCCAGATCATCGATCCGTCCGACCCTGCATTGCAAGCACGCTTGCCCGACGGAAACCTGGTTTCGGTACCATCCAACTTTCCGGTACTTATCTCGGTCAACCCGTTGCTGGCCGGCGGCTTTGAGTTCCTCGGCGCTGCCTATGTGGATATCTACACGACCAACCTCAGCTACACCGGCAATTCACCGTATCGCCTTTACAAGGCATCAACCGGCGCCATGTTCACGGACCTGACCGAGGACGTGATTCCCGGTTCGATCCGGTGCCGTTCCCGTACCGGCGGATTCTCCGATTTCTTGATCGTTGTCGACCTGCGTAGCCCGCGCGAAGCCGCAGAGGACAAGTTCGCGTTTCTCAACGCGCGTTTGCTCGATGCCGCCATCGAACCCGCAGCCCGCGGTGCGATGCAACGGGATCTGGAAGAGAGCTACGAAGAGTTCCTCGAAGGCGACTACGAGGACGCCCGCGAAGAATTGGATGATCTCGAATTGCGGGTTACCGCAGTAGCTGGCACCGCATTGCCGAACCGCTGGCGCGCGGGGGGCGACCTCGACAACATTGCTGGCAGCCTGGAAAGCAGCGCGGCTTCGCTGGACTTCAATTTACGCCAGCTCGAAGACGAAGACGAAGACGAAGACGAGGAAGGTTGACAGCGGCGCCACCCACATGTCATCAGCACACATGGCGGTACCTAGGCATGCGACCGTGTGCCTGCACATTCCCGACCAGCCCGCATTGTTGCGCGTGCTCGATGGCAATGCGGGCGAAGCCACGCTGGGACGCGACCGGGGCAACTCGGTCGCTATTTCGCATCTGTCGGTTTCGCGGCGCCATGCTGCAATCCGCCGCGATGGATCGGGCTGGTGGATCGAGGATCTCGGCAGTACCAATTGCGTACGCGTCGGTGGCCATACGGTCACCTGGCAACGCCTGAAACACGGTGACTGGTTTTCGCTGGGCGATGTATTTTGTGAGTTCCGTCTGGCCAGCGATGCTGATCTGCAAACCTTGTTGGAACGCGCGCAGCAAAGGCGTCAGGCGTCCGGCGCATGGCTTGGTCGCCTGGAGCAAGCGCCCGATCGCGACGCGCTAATGGCCAATTTGATGACCTCGATCGTCCATCTGGCCGAATGCCGTCGCGGGTTTCTGCTGACCGGCAACCTCGATCGCGGTTTCGCTACCGCAGCGTGCTTCAATATGCAGCCGAACGAACCGGGCAGCCGTCAATTTACCGGCTCCACCGCTGTCATCGTGCGCGCCGTGCACACCCTCGCCCCGGTACTGGTGAGCGACCCGAGCGCACTCGACTGGGCGCGCGGGCGACCGAGCGTCGTCGCTGGCGGCCTGCGGGCGCTGGTGGCGCTGCCGATCATGCGACACGAAACGCTACTGGGGGTGGCTTACGCCGACAGCGACGAACCGGGCAAGGTGTTCACCGAGCTCGACCAGGAGATCCTCGCCGCGTTCACCGAACAGGCAGCGCTGCTGCTGGCTGCGCGCGGCCTGGATGAGAGCCTGACGCAAATCGATTCCTGTATCGAGGCCGATGCCGACGGCCAAGCGCTCTTGTCGATGACTGCAGTGCGCTGGAAAGTACAGGTCTGATCGCGATGAGGCAAAATCACTCGCAGCAACCGCGAGTTGCGCGCAGACGCATGGCCAGTGCATACTCGATGCCGTCAGTCATCCGTGTGCCAAGGCGGGGCGGTATGCCCCCAACTGTGGCCGTGCCCTTGGTCTCGTTCCTGCCGTCCGAATTTCGTGCACGCTCCATGAACCAGGACCGCGACATCGACATTGACCAGGGCCGGACCGTCCTCAGCCAGCTCAACGCCAGCGAACTCAAGGTCGGCGAGCGCATTGCCGAACGTTATCGGATTGAGGCGTTGCTCGGCATCGGCGGCATGGGTGTGGTCTATCGCGCCCACGACGAGCAGTTGTCGATCGATATCGCCTTGAAGTTGCTGCGTCCGGAGCTGGCCACACGGCCCGAGGCATTCGAACGCTTTCGTCAGGAACTACTGCTGGCTCGACGGGTATCTTCACCGCATGTGGTACGCATTCACGACCTGGTTGCGGACGGTAACCGCTGGTTGATCAGCATGGATTACGTTCCAGGGCACTCACTGGAGCAACACCTCGACGCCCACGCTGCACTACCGCAGCAAGAGGCCCTGTCGATAGCGCGTCAAGTGGCACTGGGGCTGGCCGCGGCCCACGCCAGCGGCATCATTCACCGCGATCTAAAGCCCGCCAACATCCTTTTGCAGGATGACGGCCATGCCTGCATCAGCGATTTCGGCGTAGCGCGTTCGTCCAGCTCGGTTCGCATGACCCAGACCGGGATGATGGTGGGAACACCGGATTATGTGTCGCCGGAACAGGCACGCGGCGACCCGGTCGGTCCGCGTAGCGATCTTTATGCACTTGGCTTGATCCTGTATGAAATGCTCAGCGGTCGTCGCGCGTTCGATGGCGCCACACCAGCTGAATCGCTGGCGCAGCGCTTGCTGCGGCCACCGCAACCACTGCGCAAAGTGCGACCCGAGATTGCGCCGTGGGTAGAACGTCTGGTTACACGTCTGCTCGATCCCCGGCCGCTGCGACGGCTGCGTGATGCGCAAGCCGTGGTAACGGCCATTGATGCGCAGCGCATACCACAGGCACCACTAAGAACCGGACTGTTGGCAACCACAACCACGCTTGCGCTGGCGGTTGCAGGCGGCGTCTGGTGGGCGCACGAGCGCGGGCTGATGTTGAGTGTACAAAGCACGGTCGTCGCCGCGCCACCGCTCGATGTGGCCGTGCTCCCGCTACTCGCGGCGGCCACCGATGCCGATTTGGCGCGTGCCAGTGATGCACTGCTTGGCGCCAGCCTGCTTGCTGGCAACCTCGCGGTCGCCGATCTGCGGCGGGTTGATAGCACACTCATCCGGCTCGGCTACGATGCATCAACGGCGGCCCAGCATCCACAACGTGTGTTGTCGGATATCGGCGCACGTCGGCTGCTGACCGGGGAAATCGAACGCGATGGCGAACGGCTGCGCATAGCGCTGCAATTGAGTGAAGCCGGCACCGATTCACCGGTGCGCGTCGCGCGCTCGCAACTGGTTGGCGCGCAAGCCATTGCCCCTGCCCTGCGCGGTTTGCTCGCCGAGCTTGGCTTGGCCGATGCAAGTGCAGACCTCGGCACATTCTGGCCCAGCAGTGAGCCCGCCTTGCGGGCATTCGGTCGTGCGCTTGATGCCGAAAAACCCGAAGCCGCGTTGTTGGCTTATGCCGAGGCCGTGTCACTGGAACCGCGTTTCGTAGCTGCCTGGTGGCAGCGTTTGCAAGTAGCACGACGCCTGCTACCGGACAAAGTGATGCGCGCGATGACCGCAACCGCTCGCGAAGCGCTGCGCGAGGTGCGAGGCCGCGACGCCGAGCGGGTGCTGGCGCTGATCGCACTCATCGAGGGCAATCCGAGTTTGGCAGCCGAACGCTTCACTCCGCTGGCTGCTTCCGATCCACATGATCACCATACCCGCCTGTTGCTGGCCGAGGCGCTGGAAGCCGCCGGCAAACGTGAGGCCGCTGCTGCCGAGCTTGAGCAATTGACGCGTAGTGATCCGCAGAATGCCGATACATGGCTGCTGCTGGGACAGAGCGCAATCCGCGCGGGAGATGCGCAGCGAGCGGTCGATGACTACCTGTTGCGTGCGCGCGTGCTTTTCACACGCCTGCGCGATGAGCGCGGTCGCGCCGACACACTCAATGCGCTTGGTCTGGGCTTTGATCTTCTGGGTCAGTCAGAACCAGCAATGGATTACTTCACTCAAGCCGCCGAGTTGCGCGAAGCGCAAGGTAATCGACGCGGTGCCGCCGGCAGTCGCCGCAACCTGGCGTGGGTGCACGCGGTCGCCAACGATACTGCTTCTGCCGAAGCGGAACTCGCGCGTGCACGGGCGTTGGTCGCGCCGCTCGATGACCCCGAGTTGCTTGCCGACATAGCCAATGATGCCGGCCTGATCGACGAGGAGCGCGGTGATTTTCGCGCCGCGCTGCCGCATTTTCGCGAAGCACTGGCACTGCGTGAGGCCCAGGGCGATGCATCGGCAGTGGCCGAATCGGCACTGAACTTTGGTTTCGCGTTGCAGCAAACTGGCGAATTCGATGACGCGCAACCGCATCTGGAGCAAGCCGAACGCACTTATATCGCTGCTGAGGACCGGGTTGGGATCGTACGCAGCACGCAGGCACTGGCGGCGGTGGATATCGCGCATGGCAATTATCCACAAGCACGTGCACGACTGCAGCGTGCGCTGCGCTTGGCAGAGGAAGTAAATCTGGCCGAAGAGCGTGCGGTAATGCAAATTGAATTGGCTGAGGTAGACCGCCTGCAGGGCCGGATGGGTGATGCGCTGATGCGGGCGAATCAGTCACTGACGCGGTTCGAGCAACGGGGCGATGCCCGCGGAGTTACCGAAGCGCGCCTGCGCATAGCCGCGGTTTACCGCGACCTGGAAGACTGGGATGCCAGCGACCGGGCATTGACCGTGTTTGTCGATGCGTTGCCGGGCAACCGTGAGCATCAGGGATTGCTGGCCATCCACCGCAGCGAGATCGCACTTGGCCGAGGTGATGCCGCAAAAGCGCTGCAATTCGCCAGCGCCGCGCTGAAGCATGGTGCAACCGCGCACAGTCTGCCGGTGCAGGCGCACGCACAATTGCTGCACGCACGTGCGCTGGCGGTAATGGGCGACAACAACGCCGCGCGCGCAAAACTCGAACAAGCTGACGCGATTCTGCGCGCCTACCCTGCGCTTGCATTACAGCAAGAGCGCGCACTGGTCGCAGTCACTGCGCTACCGCCACTGGAAGCAGCAATGGCTTATCGCCGGGCCGTGCAGGAGTTCGCGGCAAATGCACCCTTCGGACGCGACTACCTGTTGCATCGTGCGGGCGCAGTGGCATTGCACGCAATCGACGAAATCGAGGAGGCGGTGGCGGCCGAAGCGCTCTCCGCACGCGGACGCGACGCGCTGCAAGCATCACTATCCATTGGATCGGCCAGCGGGCAACCACCGGACTCGCAAATCAAGGCTTTGCAAGATGGGGGTATGTTGTGACACGTTCACCCGATCCACGCAATACCATCTCTTATCGTGGCGATGATGCGAGCCTGGTACAGGCACAACTTGCCGCACTCAAGCAACAGCAATCGCAATTATTCGCCGATATGGCGCGCGGACAGGAACGTTTCCGACGACTCGCGCGTTCGGTATGGCGGGTTCAGGAAGACGAGCGCCGCCGCTTTGCACGCGATCTGCATGATGGCCTTGGTCAGAATATCACCGCAATCTTGCATCAGTTGGAGCCACTGGCAGCCAGCACCCGGATGAATAGTGTGGATTCGCAACGGATCGAACGCGCTATCGATCTGTGCACCCGCGCGCTGCATGACACCCGCATGCTTGCGCACATGTTGCGACCGAAGATTCTCGATGACCTTGGCTTGTGCGCAGCGTTGAACTGGCTTTGTCGCAGCGTCTCGGAAGGCTCTGGTTTTGCAGTTGAAGTCGATTGCATAGAAGACCTCGTCGCAGCGAACGACGATCTGGCAACACTGCTGTTCCGGGTGGTACAGGAGGCTCTGAACAACATTGCCAAGCATGCCGGCGCTTCACAGGCGCTGGTCAAACTGAGCGTACGTGACGGTCAACTGCATCTACTTGTTGCCGACGACGGCGGCGGCTGTGATCCAGGCGTGGCGATGGCTGCCGATGGCCTTGGCAGTGGCTCCGGATTGGGCAGCATGCGTGAACGCTTGGCGCTGTTCGGCGGACACCTGGCACTGATTTCATCGCCTGGTGACGGCACCCAACTGCGCGCAGTGCTCCCGTTGCGCGGCAATCCGGAAGACGGCTGAAACCATGCAGTTCATCCGCGTTCTCGTCGCCGACGACCACACCCTGCTGCGTGAAGGGGTCGTGGCACTGCTTGCCGCAGACCCATTGGTCCAAGTCGTGGCTGAAACCAGCGACGGCCTGGAGACTGTCGACAAGGCGATTGCAATGCAACCGGATGTGGCAGTGGTAGATATCTCGCTACCGCACATGAACGGGATTGAAGTCTTACGCCGACTGGTCCGCGACGCACCACGCACACGCACCCTGGTGCTGACCATGCATAGCGAAGAGGAATACGTCCTGCACGCTGTGCATGCCGGCGCATACGGTTTTCTGCTGAAGGATTCCGCCGGCCGCGAATTGCTGGCCGCAGTGCGTGACCTGGCGGCTGGCCGCAAACATTTTGGCACCCACGCCGCACATGTGCTGGCGCGGCAAGTCGTGCGCCCTAACGTACCGCTGGATGACCCTTATCGTGATCTGACTGCACGCGAGCGCGAAGTTTTCGGCCTGATCATCGAGGGACACACCGCCAAGGAAATCGCCAAGCGTCTCGACATCTCCAGCCGCACCGCCGAAAATCACCGTAACCATGTGCTGGCCAAGCTCAACGTGCGCAATACCGCCGGCGTCATTCGCTACGCTGCACGCTATCGTTTGCTCAGATAACATGCCAAATCCGGCTGGTGTTCCAGCAAGATTTCCTGGTTACTGCGCGCAACACAGCACTCTTGCTCCATGGCGCCCAGTGCGCGCGAATCGTTGACCGCTTGGTCGCTACTCGCGTAGACCAGTCGCTGAGCGCCTTGCGTTCACGCGCACGCCGGCCACTGCTGAGCGCAATTGGGATACACGATGCGAGGTGCCGGGTACCTGACTGATCATCGCCGCGCACGCCAACGCATCACCAGCAGCGCTATCAAACCAGTCAGCACGGCGGCAATCAGCCACCACAAAAGATCTGAGCCGGCGCGTGCGCCCTGCGCCAATCCCGGCAATTCGCTGCCAGCGACGACACCGCGAGTCAGCCCTGCCCCCTCGGCCAGGGTCAGTCCGCCATCGTCAACCAACGCCATGCCATGCACCGGCCCGGCAGGCAGCGTTTCCCAGGTGATGCGCAGGTCGCCGATTTGCGGTTGGCTGCTGTCATCGCCAGTGACCAACAGCCCGGCCTCGGTGCGAAACACGGCGGCCAGATTCTCGGGTAACCGATCAGCTTGCGGCGACAACGGCTGCCAGCCGTCCAGGGTGGCCAACAAGGCCGGGGTGACCGGTTGTGCGTTCAGCAATGCGCTGGCGGACAGCCACTGCGCCGACGCGAACGGCATCGTGGGATTGTGGTGCGCGGCATCGAAGCCGCTGGAGTCAATCTGCTGTTGCGACCATTGCGCCTGATAGCGCTCCGCACCGGGCTGCGCATCGGCCAGCACCTGCCATTGCCACATCTCGACGCGACGGTGCAGTGCCAACGCGCGCACGGCAATGCCAAACTCGGGATCAAGCAACGGTTCACTGGCGGCGAGTTCACCCACGATCGGGACGAGCACAACAGGTGCCTGCGCCGGCTGCGCGAGCACGATGGCCGAACACAGCAGCGCGCACGACAACGCTGAGCCCCTCGCCAGATCGCGGCACCATCCACTGATCGCAGAGCGCGCGACGCTCACCCGTTCAACTCCAGACCGTTCAACGTCGTGCGCACATCGGCACCATGATAACGGCCGTTGGCATCGCAGGTGATCGTGGCGCAGGCCACATCCGGGTCATGCGTGAAAAACAGGCGCACACCGCGTGTGCGCAAATCTGCCAGCAGCGCGCGCTTCTCCTCGATCAGTTGCTCGGGGAAACGGTCGTAACCCATCGAAACCGGCACGTGGATCCAGGCCATACCGGGTATCAGGTCGGCACAGAACAACACGCCTCCGGCCGGCGCAACGATTTCCGACAGCATCAGACCGGGGGTGTGACCATGGCTGTAGTGGAAGCGCACGGTTTCGGCCAGCGCCTGGCAGTGCACGCCATCAACCCGTTCAAGACGGCCAGAGCGCTCCAGCAATGGCATCAGTTCAGGGATGAAACTGGCACGATCACGCGGATGCGGAGCGATGGCGCGCTGCCAATGTTCGGCGCCGACCACGAACCGCGCGTTCGGGAACAGCAACCGCGCCGACTCCCCTTGCTGCCACGCTGCCAGCAGGCCACCGGCATGATCGAAGTGCAAGTGGCTGAGCACCACCACATCGATGTCCTCATGGCTGACGCCGATTGCCGCGAGGCTGTCGAGCAGGACATGGCGATCCTCGCGGACGCCGTAACGCTCGCGCAATTTTGGTTCGAAGAACGCACCGATGCCGGTTTCGAACAACACCCGCTGGCCGGCCAGACCGTCGGCATAAAGTGCGCGGCACGCGAGGCTGACACGATTATCCGAATCCGCCGGCAGCCATTGCGACCACATCGCTTTGGGCACGTTGCCGAACATCGCGCCGCCATCCAGACGCTGCGAATTGCCCAGTAGCGAGTACAGACGAACACTCATCGCTGCGGCACCCTCACCGAAATATCGCAGCTTCGCCAGGAATTTCCTGAACCGCGCCCTTGCCGACGCCACGCCAGCGGCCATCGCTGCCCGCCTGTACGCTGCCGTCGCCCTGATCCCACTCCACGATCTGCATGTTGCCCCAGGTGCGTGGCTCAACGCTGACGTTATGTCCTTTCGCTTGCAACCCCTGAATTTCGACGTCACTCAGCGCGCCCGCTTCGGCCGAAATAACATCCGGCAAATACTGGTGGTGGTAGCGCGGCAGGTCGGTGGCCGCCTGCGCGCTGGAGCCATCCATCAATTCGAGCAGTCCCAACAGCACCATGGTGATGATGCGGCTACCACCGGGCGTGCCGATTGCCGTGACTTTGCCGTGGCCAATCAGGAAGCTGGGCGTCATCGACGACAGCGGCCGTTTGCCCGGCTCGATGGCATTGGCATCGTCGCCGACCAATCCAAACGCATTGGGCACACCGGGCTTGACCGAGAAATCATCCATTTCGTTGTTCAGTAAAAAGCCGGTACCGGCAACAGCAAACGCGTTGCCGTAGGGCAGGTTCACCGTCTGCGTGGTCGCTACCAGATTGCCTTCACCATCGATGATCGAGTAGTGCGTGGTTTCGACCCGTTCGCTGCCCTCACCCACGCCCGGCAACAGCACGCTCGGCGTGGCGTGGGTTGGGCTGATGCCCGCACGCAAGCCGGCCGCATAGTCGGCGCTGGTCAGCAACGTCACCGGCACCTTGAAGAAATCCGGGTCGCCCAGATAAATCGAGCGATCCCGATAAGCGCGACGCATCGCCTCGGCAATCAGATGGATGCGCTCGACCCGGGTCATCGCCGGGTAGTCGTACCCGGACAGCACATTGAATATTTCGGCCAATGCGACGCCGCCGGAAGACGGCGGCGGCACGGTAATCAGTTCATGGCCACGGTGCGTGATCCGGATCGGTTCGCGCTCCACGACGCGATAGTTGGCCAGGTCCGCTTCGCTCCAGATGCCACCCGCCTTGCGCACCCCGCTCACCAACCTGCGCGCCAAGGCTCCCCGATAAAACCCATCGGCACCGTGTTGCGCAAGCAATTGCAGGGTCCGCGCGTAGTCCGGGTTGCGCATGCGAGTGCCGGCCTTGGGCGCCTCGCCGCCCGGCAGAAACAGTTTGGCCGCTGCTGGCGAGCGCGCCAGCACCTCCTTGCGGAAACCGAGCATGGCAGCGTTCTTGCTGCTGAATATCCAGCCATCGTTGGCCAGCCGAATGGCCGGAGCCAATGATTGCGCCAGCGGTAGCCGTCCGTATTTTGTCGCCAGATGCACCAGCCCGGCAGGCAACCCCGGGATGGCCGCTGCAAGCGGCCCATTGACCGCCAGATCGCGGTTGGGGTTGCCTTGCGCGTCCAGATACATGTCGCGGCTTGCCGCCGCCGGCGCCTTTTCACGGGCATCGATGAACACCTCGCGATCATCGTGCGCGATGTGCAGCAACATGAACGCGCCACCGCCAAGCCCGGAGCTTTCCGGCTCAACCAGGCCCAGAGTGGCACTGACCGCAATCGCCGCATCGAACGCATTGCCACCCGCAGCCAGCACTTCCAGGCCGGCGTCGGTGGCCTGCGCGTTGGCGCTGGCGACCGCAACCTGGCGGGGCATCACGACCGACGCGATATCCCCTTCGGCGGCCGAAACGCCAAAGCTCAGCCAGATCAGGCCGAGCAACAGCCACTTTGCGTATCGCGTCATTGCGCTTCTCCAGTCAGTTGCCGGTACTTGTATTGCAGTTGCGCCGGCGTTTCCACGCACTCGGGATCCAGGTCGATGCATTCAACCGGGCACACCACCACACATTGCGGTTCGTCGAAATGACCCACGCATTGCGTGCAGCGCGTTGGCTCGATTTCGTAGATGACTTCGCCCTGGGTTATTGCGCCATTCGGGCAAGCCGGTTCACAGACGTCACAATTGATGCACAACTCATTGATTTTCAGTGCCACTGCACACCATGCCTGTCAGATTTTACCGACCGGCGCGGAGCAAGGCGGTACCTTCGCTTCGCTCGGACGCCGCAGGATGGGTAGAGCGCGGCGAAACCCATCATCACCCATGCCGTTGCAACTCGCCCGATGGGTTTCGCTGCGCTCTACCCATCCTGCGGCGTGTGCGGCAGCCGGCCCAGATTATTTCAGCTCGTGCAATACAAAGACTGCCCCGGTGGGTTCCACCGCAGCGCGAACGCGCTCACCCTGCTCAGCACTGCCGATAAACAGAATGCGCACATCCTTCATGCTGTCAGCCGGCGCGCCGTCGAAAGCAGCTTCGATCAATTCCGCCATTTTTTCCGGGTCCGGCGAACCAAATGCCAGCATGTTGCCCGGCAACACCGTGCGCTGTACCACGTTCTGCACGTTCTCCAACTGGCGATCATATTCGCCGGCATCGATGCCCGTCTCTGACGCCGGCAGGAAGTACATGAACGGCGATTCGGTAACACCAGCGAGATTGCGCTTGACCACGTCGGTCATGTACATGCGCCAGGCCATGGAGTCGTTGTTGCTGGGCGCCACCAGCGGTGCCAGCACCTGCACTACCGGTGCTTGCTCTTTTTTGCAGGCCGTCAAGGACAGCAATCCCAGCGCCAGCATGAAATAACGGATTTTAGTTGTCATGGTTATCACCTCAGGGCTCAGGAACAAAATCAACGGCATCAACTGCGCTGCCACTTCCTTTTCAGCGCGGACTGGACCTCCGGGTGCACGAAACCCGAGACATCCCCTCCCAGGCGGGCAATCTCACGCACCAACGAAGACGAAATGAAGCTGAACTGCTCGGCCGGAGTCAGAAACATGGTCTCCACCTCCGGGATCAGATGACGATTCATGCTGGCGAGCTGGAACTCATACTCGAAATCCGATACCGCGCGCAAGCCGCGCAGCAGCACCCCGCCACCGACATCGCGTACAAACTGGGCAAGCAGACAATCGAAACCGCGCACTTCAACATTGGCAAACCCGGCAACGGCAGACTGCGCCATGGCAATACGTTCAGCCAAGGTGAAACTCGGGCTTTTGCTGGAACTGTCGGCAACACCGATGATGATGCGATCGAACAGCAATGACGCACGGCTCACCAGATCGACATGGCCATTGGTGATCGGGTCGAATGTCCCCGGATAAACCGCAATGCGCACATTGGCCTCACTCATTTTTCGGATCCACCTGCCCTTCCCCTGAGCCAAGTGTAGCAGGGCTGGCAACACCCGCGGCATACAAGACGTGACGCATGTCGCGGGTATGGCCTTCGCGCAGCGCAAGCCACCGTGCCGGCACCGGATACGGTGTCGCGAGCGGTGATTCGACGTGGATCCGGGCGTCATTCGCCAGCATCGGCAGCAGTGCAGGCAGCACCTGTGGCCACAGATTGTGCGCGAATGGCGGGTCGATGAAGACAATATCGAATGGCGGCTGCGGCATTTGCAGCCAGTGCAGCGCATCGGCCTGAACCACGTCCACCTGCTCGGCGCGCAGCCGGGTTTTTGCCGCATTCAACCGCTGCACCAACGATGCATCGCGTTCCACCAGCAGCACGTGGCCGGCACCGCGCGAGGCCGCCTCGAACCCCAGCGCGCCGCTGCCCGCAAACAGATCAAGGCAACGCGCGCCGGGCAGCCGCGGTTGCAACCAGTTGAACAAGGTTTCCCGCACCCGCTCCGGCGTCGGCCGCAACCCAGGCAGGTCGACGACATCGAGGCGCGAATTGCGCCAACTGCCAGCGATGATGCGCACCTTGCCTGGCGCCTGCGGGTTCATCGGGTGGTTACTGCACACGGTGCTAACATGATCGCATCCTTGCCCCTGCCTGTGCCATGTTCGGCTTTATCAAAAAATCCAAAACCATCCCGCCTGGCGAGGACCCGTCGTTGCCGGCAGCCGATCCCGCCAGCAGCGCGGCAGCGAGCTGGCGTGAGCGACTGCGTGGCAGCGGCATGGCCCGCGGCCTGTCGGCGCTGTTTGCCCGCAACCCGCGCCTCGATGACGCATTGCTGGATGATATCGAAACCGCCTTGTTGCTGGCGGACGTCGGCGTGGCGGCGACGCAACACCTGATCGCCACGCTCGCCGACGGCTTGCAGCGGCGTGCCTACGCCGATCTCGCCGCCGTGCGGCTGGCACTGCGCCAGCATCTGATCGCGATGCTGGTACCGGTGGCGAAACCACTGCTCATCGAAAGCCGCCAGCGGCCATTCGTGATCCTGATGGTCGGCATCAATGGCGCCGGCAAAACCACCACCATCGGCAAGCTGGCGCATCGTTTTCAGCACCAGGGCCAGCGGGTGATGCTGGCAGCGGGTGATACGTTTCGTGCGGCGGCGGTCGAGCAACTCAAGGTGTGGGGGGCACGCAACGACATACCGGTTACCGCGCAAACCCACGGCGCCGACCCGGCCGCAGTCATTTTCGATGCCCTGCAGGCGGCCAAGGCACGCGATATCGACGTGTTGATTGCCGACACCGCCGGCCGCCTGCACACGCAAGCCGGCCTGATGGCCGAATTGGGCAAGGTCCGGCGCGTCCTCGGCAAGCTCGATGACAGCGCCCCACACGAGGTGTTGATGGTGATCGACGGCACCACCGGCCAGAACGCGATCAGTCAACTGCGGCAGTTTCAACAGGCGATCGGGGTGACCGGCCTGGTCATCAGCAAACTCGATGGCAGCGCCAAGGGTGGTGTGGTGTTTGCGTTGGCGCGCGAGTTCGGCTTGCCGGTGCGATTCATCGGCTTGGGCGAGCGCCTGGAAGATCTGCGCCCCTTCGATGCGCAGGCGTTTGTCGACGGATTGTTGCCTGAGACGCTTGCCGATCCTGGCGACCTTGGCGCGGACTGAATGCGCGCTCGCAGCTGGTTGATCGCGCTGGCACTGATTGCCGCGCTCATCCTTGCCGCAATTTGGCTGCTCGGCCGCCTGCTGCAACCCGAGCGGCTGACGCCGATCTTGCTTGCCGCGATCGGTGAGGCCAGTGGACTGGCGCTCAGCGTCAGCGAACCGGCCGATTATGGCTTGCGCCCGCAACCCCGCCTGCGTCTGCGCGGGGTGCGCGCAACCACGCCGGGCAGCAACGAGGTGCTGCTGGAAATCGGTATGCTCGACGTGGAGCTGCCATGGCAAACACTGTTTGGCGGGGAACCGGTGGTCAGCGCAGTCGCGATCGACGATGCACGCGTGCATGTTGCTGCGCTGCACACGTGGTTGCAGCAACGCCAGGCGAGCGCGCCGAGCACGTGGCCGACGCTGCAAAACGGCCTGCAAATCAGCAACAGCGTGGTCATTGGCGATCGCTGGCGAGTGCAGATCGATGCACTTGCCCTGTCGCGCTTTGCACTGGCGAAGGCAACAACATTGACGCTGACGGGGCATGTGCTGCGCGATACCCGCAACGGCGCAAGCGACTGGCCAGTGCGGCTGAACATCGACACCGTGATCAGCCGAGGCGATGCGGCCACGGTGTTCAAGCCATTGGCGCTCGCGCTGGATGCCCCCTCGCCCTTGCCCACCCTGCACGCGCACGGCGAACTGACCATCGCCACGATGATGCAATTCTCGCTGACCGGCGAACTGGCGCGGTGGCCGGCACAATGGCCGGCGCTGCCGGGCACCGACCCGGCTCTGGCGATGGCGTTTGTGGTTGCTGGCCGCGGCCCGGAACCACTGGCGATGGCATTGAGCGCAAGCCTTGAACAGGCAGCGACCCAGATGCGGATCAACCTCGTCCCGGCACAGTTGCAAGCGTGGCTGGAAAGCGACCCGGCATCGCCATTGCCGCCACTCAGCGGCGAACTGCACGGCGAGCGCATGGTGATCGACGGCAACGAACTGGAGGGCGTCGAGATTCGTATCCAAGCCGACGCAGAACCATGACCACGTTTGCCGCGCAATTATTGGCCTGGTTCGATCACGCCGGTCGTCACGACCTGCCCTGGCAACATCCACGCAGCCCATACCGGGTATGGCTGGCTGAAGTGATGTTGCAGCAGACCCAGGTGCGCACGGTAATTCCGTATTTCCAGCGGTTCACCACGGCGTTGCCGACCCTGCCAGCACTGGCGCGGGCACCGCTTGATGAGGTGCTGGCACTGTGGTCGGGGCTGGGTTACTACAGCCGAGCGCGCAACCTGCATCGCGCCGCCAGCCTCTGCATGCAGCGCCATGGCGGTGAATTGCCGCACGATTTTACGCAACTGATTGACCTGCCCGGCATCGGCCGCAGTACCGCCGGCGCGATTCTGGCGCAAGCGCACGGTTTGCCGTTCGCGATTCTCGATGGCAATGTGCGCCGGGTATTGTGCCGCGTGCATGGTGTCGATGGCTGGCCCGGTGCAAGCGCAACGCAACAGCAACTGTGGTCGCTGGCACAATCGCACCTGCCCACGGCCCGGCTGGCCGACTACACCCAGGCACAAATGGATCTCGGCGCCAGCGTCTGCACCCGCAGCAACCCGCGCTGCGGCGACTGCCCGCTGCGCACGCGCTGCGCAGCTCATCGCCAACAACGCACGGCGGAACTACCGACACGGCGCAGCAAGCCGGCCTTGCCGCAGCGCGAAGCCTGCATGTTGCTGGTGCTCGATGAACAGCGTCGATTGCTGCTGCTGCGCCGACCGCCAACCGGGATATGGGGCTCGCTGTGGTCGTTGCCGCAGCTTGCCAGCCGCGCCGAGGGCGAGCAGTGGTTGGCAGGCATCGCGCAATCGTGCACGCCGCCACAGCCACTCGGCGAACCCTTGCTGCACACCTTCAGCCATTTCCGCCTGCTTATTGCCCCATTGCACTGCGTGATGATGCAGGCAAAGCCCATTGCAGGCGATAATCCGGATCTGCAATGGCGAAGCTTGGATTCGCTCTGCCAGATCGGCCTGCCCGCACCGGTGCGCCGCTTGATTTCGCGCTTGGCGGCATGACCCATTTTTCAAGGTACTGCGCGCAATTTGCGCGTAGATGTTTGCTCGCCGAGATCGCCAAGCGCATCATGCCAAGGGGTGGTCAAGACCTGCCTGGTGCGGCTTTTTTGTCACACACGCAGGATAGCCTCGCCAAGACGCCAAGAACGCCAAGGGGCGATCGATTCCTTGCCGTTGTTGGCGTCGTGGCGGCAGCTGAACTGCTTTGTACCCATACTCGCTGACAAGCCACTTTGCAGGAAGCCAATGATGAGTCGCACCGTGTTTTGTGAAAAGCAGCAATGTGAAACCGAAGGACTGGACTTCGTGCCATGGCCCGGCGCGATCGGCAAACGGGTGTTCGAGCATATCGGCAAGGCCGCTTGGGCACAGTGGCTGCAACACCAGACCATGCTGATCAATGAAAACCGGCTGTCGCCACTCGATCCGAAGCACCGCGCCTTTCTCGAAAGCGAAATGCAAAAATATCTGTTTGACGGTGGCACCGAAGCGCCTGCGGGCTATACGCCGCCGGAAGCGTGAGCGCCAACGGCCGGTTATCGCTGTGTCGCAAACACACACTGCATCCGAAGGGATTTGCATGACCGACAACACACTGGGTTACGCGCTCGTCACCGGCGCATCGGCCGGCATCGGTGCGGCTATCGCCCGCGAGTACGCCCATCGCGGCAAGCCGTTGATCCTCACCGCACGTCGCGAGGATCGCCTGCATGCGCTGGCGCGCAGCCTTGGCGAGATCGTGCCGTGCACGGTCATCGCCGCCGACCTCGCCGATCCGACGGCGCCGAAGACGCTGTTCGAGATCTGCCGCGAGCGTGGTTTGCATGTGGACACCCTGGTCAACAACGCCGGCTACGGCGTTCCCGGCGCCTACCTGTCGTCGCCGTGGGATACCCACGCCGCGTTCGTGCAGGTGATGATCACCGCGATATCGGAATTGAGCTGGCGGTTTTTGCCCGCGATGCGTGCTGCCGGCCATGGCCGCATCCTCAATGTCGCTTCGCTGGCGGGCCTGGTGCCAGGTTCGGCCGGCCATACCCTGTACGCGGCCGCAAAAAGCTATGTAATCAAGTTCAGCGAATCGCTGGCACTGGAACAGCGCGAGCATGGCATCCATGTCACCGCGCTGTGCCCGGGCTTCACCTACTCCGAGTTTCACGATATCACCGGTACCCGCGCCCAGGTTTCGCGTATGCCGCGCTGGATGTGGCTGAGCGCCGATCAGGTCGCTTTCGAGGGAATCGAGGCACTGGAACGCGGTGAGGTGATGATCGTTACCGGGCGGGTCAACCGCCTGCTGCGACAAGTCGCCAAGCACTTGCCGGATCGAATGGCGCGAAACCTGGTGGCATCGCGTTCGCAGGATTTCCGCGACGCACAATGACGTGAGCATCCCCGTCGAGCAGCGCTGGCGCTTTGCCGCGTTCTATTTCAGCTATTACGCGGCGCTGGGCGCCTACACGCCGTACATCGGCCGCTGGGTGGACAGCGCGGGCTTCAGCGGCTATGTGGTCGGCGCGATGCTGGCGCTGTGGTACGGCAGTCGCGTGATTTCACCCCCGCTGTGGGCGTGGGCCATCACCCGCAGCGCGCGTCCCGGTTACGTGCTGGTGGCGGGTTGTGTGATTGCGTTATTGGCGTTCGCCGGTTTTACCGTCACCCATACGGTAGCAAGCCTGATCGTGGTAATGGCGATCTTCGGGCTGTTCTTCAACGCGGTGATGCCGCAATTCGAGGCGATGACGCTGACCGCGCTGGGCAGCAACGCCAACGATTACGGCCGCATCCGTTTGTGGGGATCGATCGGCTTTTTATTGGTCGCCGGCAGCTACGGCGCGTTGCTGGATCGGCTCGGCGACGCCAGCTTCATCTGGCTAAGCCTGCCGCTGCTGGCAGCAACGGTGTGGGCGGCCAGCCTGCATCGCCACGACCCGGCGCCCGAAAGCATTCCCGAAGCGGCGGATGCCGGGCATCTGTGGCGCCGTCCCGGAGTGCGGCGTTTTTTGATTGTCGCCTTGCTGATGCAGATGGGCTTTGGCCCGTTCTATGTGTTCTATACCCTGAACCTGCAGGCGCATGGCCACAGTGGTCTGGCGGTGGGCAGCCTGTGGGCGATTGGCGTACTGGCAGAAATTGCGTTGTTCTGGGTCGCCCCGCAATTGATTGCCCGTTTCGGCGCGCCCCGTTTGTTGAGCCTGGCGCTGGCGGTCACCATCAGCCGCTGGCTGGTTACCGCCCTGTTTGCCGACTCGTTCGCGCTGATGGCATTGGCGCAGAGCAGCCACGCGCTGGGATTCGCCATGTTCCACGCCTGCAATATGCGGCTGATGAGCGAGTATTTCCCGGGCCGGCGCGCCGCTTCCGGGCAAAGCCTGCTGTATGGCTTCAGTTCCGGCATTGGCGGCGTGCTCGGCGCGGTGTTGGCGGCGCTGGCCTGGAATAACGGCGGCGGCACAGCGGCATTCGCGTTGGCGGCGTTGATCACTCTGAGCGCTTGGATCATCTATGCACGACGAAAGCAGCCGGCGATGGCAACCTGAGCCGCACGATTCGCGTGGTCAGCCATGGTCATCTGTGGGTGTGCCTCGGTACAGCCATTGTCCGCGCTTCACGAGTAAACTGAATGCCGTTTGCCCATGTCTGCAGGTCTGCGTTGCAATGATCTTGCCCTCCCGCCAAATCGCGTTATCGCTGTCGCTGCTGCTGTTGGTTGCCTGCGCGCAACAGCCGGTGGCCACGGCACCGCCAGCAGAACCGGTTTTCAGCGCGCCACCGGCCGCGGACGTGCGCAAACCCCAGCGCGAACCGGTGTTGCCGATCGAGCAGATCGTGCAACTGCTGGAATCCGGCGATTACCGCAACGCCAGCAAGCACCTGAAACGGTTCCTGGCAGCCCACCCAAGCGATAGCGCCGCAAAAAACCTGTTGCAGCAAACCCGTCTGGATCCGCTCAGCTATCTTGGTGCCGAGCACACCACGCACGTGGTCGAACAAGGCGAAACCCTGAGCAGCATTGCACGCCGTTACCTCGGCAGCGCGATGCGGTTTGTCATTCTCGCGCGCTACAACGCACTGGCAAACCCAAAGCAACTGGAAGTCGGTCAAACACTGAAAATTCCGTTGCATCCACCGGTAATCGACCGGCCGCTCGCGGCAACCGCCTCGCCGTCGGCCGCGGCGACAGCCAGCGGCTGGCCGCCGCCTGCCGGAACCGGGGCGACGGTGCTGGCCCGACTCTACGGCGAGCGCATCGAAATGCTGCTTGCTGCCGAGCGCTACCTCGAGGCGGTTGATACCGCCGCTGAAGCCGGCGAACGGCAGCCGGCAACCGGTGCCTGGAGTGGCTGGCTCAAACCCCTGGATCAGCGCGCCAACGCCTTGTTGTGGCAACAACGAGCGATCGCGCAGATGCAGACTTCTGATGTGGCCGCACACGAGTCCGCCTATGCCGGATTTGCCAAGGCACTGGCCTTGTCGCCAGAACTGGAGCCGGCAAAAACCTATCGCGAGGCCATGCGCAGCGTGCTGGTGCTCGATTATCACGAGGCAGCCATCGTGCGTTATCGCAATCAGCAACTCGATGCCGCATTGGAGCTATGGGACAAGGCACTCGCGCTTGACCCACAGTTCGGGCCAGCACAGGGTTATCGCTTGCGCGCACTGGAACTCAAACGCCGGGTGCAGAATCTGGATGCCGCAGCCGCGCAGCAAACCGTTACCGACAATCCGTAGCGCGATTGGCGGCACGTCGCGAACGCCCGTCATTCGCACGGCAGTTTGCCGCCACCAGGCCCGGCCGTGGCGCTGGCATCAGAACCAGGGTTCAGTTGCGATCGGTCGTTGGCGGCACGCTCAACGACGGTATCTCATGGGTGTTGGTCAATGCGTCAAGCGTGCTCGAAGGCTGCACATCACGCGCCGCGCTGTATTCACCGGTAATGCTGCCGGGATTGATGTGCAGACTCAGCATGCGCGCCTCCAGCGAATCTGCCATCGCGTTGTAGGCCGAGAACACGCGTTCAAACTCGTCATCGCGATGTTGCCGTATGCGCGAATCGAAGTGGCCCTGGGTGATCTTCCATAGTGCGCGACGCAGCAGTTCGATCGGCACCATCAGGCGCCGTGACAGCGTATAGGCACCCGCGAAAACCACCAGCAGCGTCACCACCATCAGCACCATCATCGCGGTCACCGTGGTGCGATTGGCTGCCGACAAGCCTGCGGTGGACATGCCAAGGCGCAACGCCCCAATGTCATGCCCCTGATAGCGGATGGGTGTCGCGAACAGCATGATTGCACCCGCGCTTGCGGTGTTGGCGGAAAACACCTGCTGGTGATCGCGCGATTGCATTAGCGCGCGGTGGTCATCCACCGGCGCAGCGGTTTGCGCAAGATGCTCGTCGCTAGTGGCGACAACCCGACCATTGGCGTCGCTGATTTGAACAAAGGCAATGTCGCGATTGCGCGCCATGGCTGCCACCATCGCCCGCAAGGCAACATCATCTTCCAGCAACAAATCTTCTGCCGCCTGGTCGGCAATCAGGCGCGACAGGGTGAACCCATAATCAAAGGCCAGTCCGCTACTCGCCTTGTTCTGCCGGTTGTGTACCGCGCCCAGACCGATCGCCATGGTCACCGCCACCAGCAGACTCATCACCACGGTCCAGCGCACCCGGATCGGCACGATGCGCCGACCTTCCCATGCCTGCTCCTGGGTGGCCAGCACATCGTCGATCGGACGCAGGTCCTCGATCAATTCGGCACCGGTTTGATAGCGGTCACGCGGGTCTTTTTGCAGTAGCGTGCGTACCACTTGCAACAGCGCCTCGGGCGCATCCGGATACTGCGGTATCAATGGCGGCAACGGCTCGTTGAGTATCTGCCGAAACAGATCGCTGACATCGTGTGCCTGATAAGGGGTGCGCCCGGCGAGCAGCCAATACAGCATCACGCCCAGCGCGTACAGGTCGCTGCGCCCGTCGACCTCCATGCCACGCAGGGTTTCCGGTGACATGTAATGCGGGGTGCCCGCGATATGGCCATGCTCGTCCGGCTTCCAGTTGGCGTCCGAACGACGCTTGGCGATGCCGAAATCCATGATCTTGACGTTACCGGTGTCGCTGGTGCAGATAATGTTTTCCAGCTTGATGTCTTGATGGACAATCCCTTGCCGATGCGCGTAATCGAGCGCATCGGCAATCTGCATCGCCATCTTGAGGATCATGCGCAGTGGCAAGCTGCGCTGTTCACGCACAAATTCGTCGAGCGACGGCCCGTCGACGCGTTCCATCGCGATGAACGGCATGCCGGACGTCTCACCGACGTCGAACACGGTGACGATGCCGGGATGGGTCAAGGTGCCGACCGCGCGCGCCTCGGCCACGAAACGTTGTCGGTAGGCCTTGTTTTCAGCATATTCCGGGCGCAGCGTCTTGATCGCCACGACCCGCTTGATGTGCGGGTCGTAGGCACGGTAAACGATCGACATCGCGCCGCGGCCAAGCTCACCCTGAATGCGATAGCGGCCAAGCGTGTCTAGCATGGCATGTGCCGGCTCAACCGCCGCGCAAAGCAACCCAGGCGACCGCCGCCAAGGCCAACGCGGCAATGCCCCCGGCAATCAGCAGCATCTGCTTGCGCGAATGTGCTGCAACCGAGCCTGATCCACCGTGGACACCCATCTGGAAGATGAACTCGACGGTTCCAAAACGCAGCCGATCGCCATGCACCAGGGTTGCCTCATGTACCTTTTGATCGTTGACGAAGGTGCCGTTGGTGGAAAGCATGTTCATCACCCGCGAAACCCCGTTGGAACTGATGATCCAGGCATGCAGTGCCGACACGCTGGGCTCGCTGAGCACCACATCGTTGTTCTCACGCCGACCGACCAGGGTACGGCCGGGCCGCAGCACGATTCGCAAGTCCTTCACCGAAGCCGATACGCCAAGCAGGTGCGAGCGGCTGCCAACGGCACCCGCTTGCGCGTCGTCGGCATCCTGGGTGGCCGGCACATCGGCTACACGAAAAATCATGGTCCCTTGCGGCCCTGCCTTGTCGGCTGGCTTTTGTGCGCCGGTGTTGGTCATTGTTGCCCCTGCCAATCGAATTTTGGGATGTCGTGAACAAGTCCATCCTGGGCTTTTCAGACTCGCCGCGTGCGGCCCATGCCCGGACTCGTCTCCGCCGGATCAATCACGTGCACGATCGGTCTGCGGGCAGGCCATCCTTGGCCTGCGGAAACTCTGATTTGTTCAGAGTTTCCTTTGCTGTCGCCACTGAGTATGCCCGCTGGCCCGATGGCAAACAATGGCAACACATCAAAACCCGCCTATCGCGCACGCAGCCAGCCATGCACGGTCTCGGGCACCTCACGTTGTGCCCGTCCGGAAACGTAAATACCGATGTGACCACCGCGGAAGGATAGCTCGGTGTAGTCGTCGCTACCCACCAGGCCACGCAATGCCCGCGACGCGCTGGGCGGGACCAGATGATCCTGCTCGGCGAAGATATTGAGCACCGGCATCGCGACATTGGCAAGCCGGACTTCGCGACCGCCGATCTCCACGCCACCATTGACGAAGCCATTAGCCTGATAGAACCATTTGATGAACTCGCGAAACGCCTCGCCGGCCTGATCCGGAGAATCGAATATCCAGCGCTCCATGCGCAGAAAGTTTTCCAGCTCAGTGACATCATCGAGAATGTCGATCAGACCCACATACTTTTGCTGCAGCAAGCGAAACGGCTTCAACGTCAGGTAGCAATTGTTCATCAGATCAGCCGGCACATTGCCCAGTGCATCGACAAACAGATCGACATCGATCCCACGGGTCCAATGCGACAGCATGTTGTCCGGGGTATGGAAGTCGACCGGTGTGACCATGGTGATCAGATTGCGTATTTTTTCGCCATTGAGTGCCGCGTAGCACAGCGAAAACGCACCGCCCTGGCAAACACCGAGAAGATTGATCGCGTCGATGCCGTGGCTGGCACGCAGGTGTTCCACCGCAGCATCGAGAAAACCCAGGATGTAATCCTCCAACGTCCAATAACGATCGCTCAGGTCAGGGTAGCCCCAATCGAGAATGTAGACATCCTCGCCGCGCGCCAGCAGCCCCTTCACCAGTGAACGGTCGTGCTGCAAATCCACCATGTACGGCCGGTTGACCAGCGCATAGCAAATCAGGATCGGCACCTTGGCGGTTGCCGCACGCTCGCCCTGATAACGATACAGAGTGACCTTGCCATCGCTCCACACCGGGTGCTTGGCGGTGGCGCCATATTGGGTATCGCCCAGTTGCCGCAGCGTGCTCAGTCCGGCGCTGAGCTTGCGTTGCACTGTTTGCGCTTCGAATGCCAGTGCTTCAGGCGAAATTCGGATCGGACCGGACATGTTCAGGCTCCCGTGCGGCGGCGCGAGGCCGATTTGCCGACACCTGCGGTGGGTACCTTGGCGGTTGCTTTTTTGCTGCGTGGCGACGATGCCTTGGCGACCACCTTCGCCTTGCGCTTCGGTGCCGCCGCCTTGGATCGCCGTGCGGCTTTTGCCGGCGCTTTTCTTGCCGCCACGGTGCGCGCGGCGGCGGCGGCGGCGGATGGCGTCGGCGCGAGGCCGGAAGCCGCCTTGGCGGTCAGCTCAGTGCGCAACGCACGCATACTTCGCTCCAGCGCATGTACCTTGCGGTGTGCAGCGGTCACTTCACTGCGTGTCGGCATGCCGAGCTCACGGCATAGCCGTTCAAGTTCGTTCTGATTGGCTACGCGCAGCCGCATCTGCGCATTGACCATTTCGCCATACGCTGCGCCAAACTCGGTACTCAACGCAATCTGCGCATAAGCCTCTTCGGCGGCATCGATCCACAGATCGTAAATCGCGCGCAGCGACCCGAGCTGACGCCCCGGTGCCTCATGTTCGCTCAGCTTGGCCTCGAAACGCGCGAATGCCTGCTCCATCACCTTGCCCAACAAGGCCTGATAGTGCGATTGTGCCTGCTGATTGGCAATCTGCGCTTTGGCCAATGCTTGCCAACGCTCTTGCTGCTCGCGACCGGGCCCGAACGCCGGTGCATCCAGCGTTGCCGTGATCTGCTGGCGGAAAACATCCAGCAGCGGCGTCGCGAACTGGCGGACATCAACCTGGCCGATGCCGTGCGGGAATTGGCCGGCGAACACATTGCCGACGCCTGACGCCAGTGCGTCGCGCCAGCGCTTGGCGATTTCGGCCGCCGAATAACCGCCATCGCTCAGCCCCGGCCCGAGTGCCGCCATGAACTGCGTGAATGCCTGCGCCGGTTCCGCCATCCTGCCCATCGCATCCTCCACTCCGGGCACCGCCTTGGCCAGCGATTGCCACGCCGTCATCGCCTGACTCCAGTTGTCGCTGAGCTCGCCCAGCCAGTGCAACCCATCCTGCGTTTGTGTCATTCGCGATCCCCGTTTCGGATTTGGCGGTGGTTGATCGGCGGCGACGCCGATATGCGCACGTGGATGGAATCCTATCATCGCACGCACCGTTATTCGCCGCCGCGCAACCCCGGATTTCGGCCAACACCTGCGCCGCGCATTACGGTGGTCACGGTGAAATGGGTGTCGGGTCCCGGGTTTCGGCGGTCACGGTGAAATGGGTGTCGGGTCCCGGGTTTCGGCTTCGCCTCAACCCGGGCTACTTTTACATCAACGGATCGCAGCGCAGCATGACAAACCGTGAACCAGCCGTTAAGGTCGGCACTCCCATACGCCAGCGAAGGGAGAGGTCCTGGCGTTTGCAGCGCGGCATCGGCATGCGGGATGGTCATGCCCTGCCCACAATTCGGAGAATCCACGTGCGTAGATTTTTGCTAGGGCTCATCCTGGCTGGCTGTGCGCTGGTTGCACAGGCCGCCAGTTCAACAACCGGGGTCGCGTTCGTCCACGGCACCAGTAAGCAAACCGATGCGCTGAACGACTACTGGAAAACGCAGTTCGTCAATTCGGTGCGTCAAGGGCTGGTCAATCAGTCCAACTACGTAGTAGTCAATTGCGATTTCAGTCAATTCATGTGGGACAGCCGCGCAGCCGGCTGTCTGGCCGAGCAGCTCACTACCTTCATCAACCAGCGCGGCATCACCGATCTGGTGGTGATCACCCATTCCAACGGCGGCAACGTGATGCGCTGGATATTGTCGAATCCGACCTGGGATTCGCGTTATCCGAACATCATCAGCAAGACGCGCTGGGTCAATGCGCTGGCACCGTCCTCCGCCGGCACCCCGCTCGCCGACGCCGTGATCAACGGTAACGTCTTTGAGAGCGCGTTGGGCTGGCTGCTCGGTTACAAATCCGATGCGGTGCGCCAGCAGCAGGTCAGCTGGATGGCTTACTACAACGCCAACTGGCTGCTCGGCACCGCTGGCCGGCCGGCAACCCCAAAGCGTTTTTATTCCGTGGTCGGCACGGACGTGGAAACCGCAGTGTGGGATTCGGACAGCTACTGTGGCGGCTACGCTGAAAATGTCGGGCTTGAGGTCTCCCAGTTCTGGCTCGACAGTTGTTCAGACGGTTTCCTCAACTGCTCCAGCCAGTCCGCTGCCGGAACGCTCTGGTTCACCGACAAGTCGCGCATGGCCGGCGGCGAGCCGCTGAGCCACAACCAGAGCCGTCGCGCCTGTTTTGGCCTCGACACCATCCTGCGCAACGACCTGTGAGGAGCGCGATCATGAGTATCCAACACGTTTCCACCTTGCTGCTGGCGCTGGCCGCGGCCGGATCCACCTTTGCACAAGGCAGCTATCGCCTGCCATCAGCCACCGCCGATGACCTGGTTGCAAGCCAATTGGTTGCGGCCCCCGATCCGGGCATCACTGGCGAACGTGCGCCGCTGCAATTCGCCTGGAAATTGAATGCCGGCGCCGAACTGAGCACGGCGGCGCCCTTCGTCGATGACAGCCAGCAATTCTGGGCCAATGTCAGTGGCAAACAGATGCAACGCGGCTATCTGATCGATACCACGGCAGCGGGTGCGGTGATACGGATCAGCCCGCAGCAGGGTGACGATGTCAGCGTAATTTCGCTTGGCGATCTGGAGTTGTCGGTGGCAGGCCAATATGCGCCGGCCAGCCGTGCGGTGGAACGCGCCACCACCGGCGAGCAATTGCGACAAGCGGGAGCCGACTTCAATGACGGCACCATCGCCTTTCGGATTCGGCCCGAATTGGGTGCCGGCCGAGTGGCGCTGCGTGCCGCCAATGCGCGAGGCAACTATCTGATTCACGTGTACGAGCCCGGCAGCCGTTATCGGCTTCGCCTTGCCGCCGAGCGTGACAATGCCCTGGCCGGCGGTCAGATCACGGTCGCTGCGCGAATGTATGACGGCGACACAACCATGCAGGCCAGCAAACTCGGCGGTCTGATAACCGCGCCGGATGGCACCTCGCTGGATCTGCGGTTCGTCACCGCGGCCGATGGCAGCGTCAGTGCAACGGCGGATTTGCCGGCCGCTGCCTCGGCACAGCCTGGCTTGTGGGAAGTGCACACGTTTGCCGCAACCAAGACCGGCAAGGTTCGCGTGCTGCGCGACGCCAAAACCGCCATCGCGGTCGCGGCACCGACGGCACGCTTTGCCGGTGATGTGCGCCTGAGCGATGCACACGGTGTGCGCGTTTCGCTGGCGGTGGAGGTGGCTGCCGCAGGCCGCTATCAGGCCAGTGGCGTGCTTTATGGCAGCGATGCCGGCGGCCGTTTGCAACCGATGGCAGCGGCGCAGAGTGCGGCGTGGATCGACACCGGAAGCGGCGAGATCACCCTGCAATTTGGCCCGGACGTGCTCGACGCCAGCCTGAAGGCACCGTACGCGGTGCGTGACCTGCGCCTGTTCGACCAGACCCGCATGGCACAATTGGAGCGGCGCACTGCCGGGATCGAAGCGCTCGGCGGCGATCAGCCAATCCAGCCTGCGCAATACTGATCGTTTGCCGGCAGTCCGCAGCGGCCGCCGCCGTTTCGGCGGTGGCCGCTGATGATCGAGATTAAGCAATAGCAAAGCTGGCCGCCTTAGCATGGAAGACCCCGCCGCGGAGTCATGCCATGCGTATAGCAACCCTCATCGCCTCGATTGCCTTTGCCCTCGCCAGCACCAATGCGTTGGCGCAATGGCAGTCATTGCCGCTGCAAGCTCCGGCACCTGCCGACAACCCCACCACCAGCGAGAAGGTGGCACTGGGCAAAATGCTGTTTTTCGATCCGCGCATATCCTCGACCGGAACGATCTCCTGTGCGTCGTGCCACAACGTGATGGAAGGGGGCGATGACCACCGTCCGACATCGATGGGCGTACATGGCCTGAAAGGCGGACGCAATGCGCCGACGGTGTGGAATGCGGCGTTTTTATCGACCCAGTTCTGGGATGGCCGCGCCGCCAGTCTGGAAGATCAGGCCAAGGGGCCGATCGCAAATCCTGTTGAAATGGGCATGCCTAACCTCGACGATGCTGTCGGTCGGATCGCGGCGATGCCCGACTACAAGCCTCTGTTCATGCGCGCGTTCGGCTCCGAAACCATCGATGCCGATGCCATCGCCAAGGCGATCGCGGCCTACGAACGCACCTTGATCACCCCAGGCAGCGCCTATGATCGCTATGCCGAAGGTGATACCAATGCGCTCAATGAACAACAAAAGCGTGGCCTCGATACCTTTGCTGCAACCGGCTGCACTGCCTGCCACAGCGGTGCCAATTTCAGCGGCCCGCTGCTGCCGGTCGGTACCGGCTTCTTCATGCGCTTCCCGACCTTCCGCGACAGCGCCTACGTCGCTCAGTATCAACTCGACGCCGACAGCGGCCGCGAACAGGCAACCGGCAACGCGCAGGATCGCAATTTCTGGCGCGTCCCCAGCTTGCGAAACCTGGTCTATACCGCACCGTATTTTCACAACGGCTCGGTGAAAAGCCTGCCTGAAGCAGTACGGGTGATGGCATCCACACAGCTCAACAAGACCCTTGGCGATGCCGAAGTCGCCGACATCGTGGCGTTTCTCGAAACGTTGAGCGGGCCGTTCCCGACCCAGACCATGCCGCGGCTGCCAGCCACTCCTGGCGATATGCTGGAATAAGCGTTGCCTACGCACGTATCACCTTGGGATGGTCTGAACCGGTCCATCCTGAACTTTTCAGACTCGCCGAGTCCGGCATCGCCGGACTCGGCTCCGCTTTATCAATCACGCAGCTGATTGATCCGCGTGCAGGCCCTCCATGGCCTGCGCAAACTCGGACTTGATCAGAGTTTCCCCTGGCAACGCGGCCTCGCTGGCCGCGTCGCCGGGTTCACGCCAGCGCCGCGATGATGTCCTTTTCGAGTGCTGCCGGCTTGTCGGTTGGCGCGTAGCGCTTGAGCGCCGTGCCATCGCGAGCAATCAGGAACTTGGTGAAGTTCCATTTGATGGCGCTGCCGAGCAGCCCGGATTTCTGACTCTTGAGCCAGACGTACAAGGGATGCGCGTGCGCGCCGTTGACCTCGATCTTGGCGAACAACGGAAAGCTCACCGCGTAGTTTAGCGAGCAGAAGGTGCGAATCGCATCGGCATCACCCGGCTCTTGATGGCCAAACTGGTCGCACGGGAAGCCCATCACTACCAAGCCCGCGTCGCGGTGCTTGCGCCACAGGGTTTCCAGGCCTTCGTACTGCGGCGTGAAGCCGCATTTGGAAGCCACGTTGACGATCAGCAACACCTTGCCGCGGTATTCGGACAGGGTTTGTTCATCGCCATCGAGCGTGCGCGCCGATAGATCGTAAAAATCAGTCATGTATGCTCCCGTGTTGGATGGCGGGCCGGTTGGTACCGGCCCGCCGTGCGGTCGATCAGGCCTTGCCCCAATTGCGGTCGAAGCTCAACGGCCCGGCGCCATTGGCGAACAGGAACAAGAAGCCACCGGCCATCGCCAGGTTCTTCATCAGCATGATGCCCTCGGTCGTCGCATCCGCGCCGGCCACCGGAACGGCATGCATCAACAATGCCGAAACCACCGAAAACCCCGCCAATGCCAGCGCCGCCAAGCGGGTCTGGTAGCCGACGATGATCAAGATTCCACCGACCAGTTCGGTGAAAATCACCACCGGCAACAACATCCCGGGAATGCCATGCAGCGCCATCACGGCCGCCGTCGCATCGTAGTTCGTCAGCTTGTTCATGCCAGCCATCACAAAGATCAGCGCAATCAGGATGCGCCCAACCAGATCTGCAACCTTGTTCATGCCTGTCTCTCCCATGTGCTCAGATTACTGTTTACCAAGCGGGCTGCTCGTCACCCGGCGCTCATGCGCCGCTACAGCATCGGAGTTGTCGGCGCAAAGGTCAAACACAAAGGCCGCTATTTGCTTTGGATCAAGGCGTGCCGCGGCGCGGGTGCAGTAAAATGCGTCGATTGTCCCTCGCAAGCCCCCCTGAATGTCGAATCTGCACACCGAGCGCGTACTGGCCGTGCGCCACTGGACGCCCGATTACTTCAGCTTCACCACCAGCCGCGACAGCAGCCTGCGCTTCGCCAATGGCCAATTCGTGATGATCGGCCTGCGGCTGGATGGCAAGCCGCTGCTGCGCGCCTACTCCATCGCCAGCGCCAACTGGGAGGAGCATCTGGAGTTTTTCAGCATCAAGGTGGCCGATGGACCGCTCACCTCGCGGCTGCAACATGTTCGGCCCGGCGATGATCTGATCGTCAGTACCAAACCCACCGGCACCTTGCTGATCAGCGACCTGCTGCCGGGCCGCAACCTGTACCTGATGGGTACCGGCACTGGCCTGGCGCCATTCCTGTCGATCATCAAGGACCCGGAAACCTGGGAGCGATTTGAGCATGTGGTGCTGGCCCATGGGGTACGAAAGATCGCCGATCTGGCCTACCGCGACTACTTGACCCATGAGTTGCCGCGCCACGAATACCTTGGCGAAGCAATGCGCGACAAGCTGCACTATTTTCCGGCCGTCAGCCGCGAGCCATTCGTCAATCAGGGCCGGATCACGACCCTGCTCGACAGCGGCGCGATGTCCGCCGCGGCAGGGTTGCCGCCATTGAACCGCAACCATGACCGGGTGATGATCTGCGGCAGCCCGCAAATGCTGGCCGACACCCGCGCGCTGCTCGATCGCCGTGGTTTCAACGCGGCGCCACGCATCGGTCAGGCCGGACATTACGTATTCGAACGCGCTTTTGTCGAGCGTTAGAATAACTCTGATCAAACGCTGTGCTTCGTCATTGCCAGCGCAGCGAAGCAATCCAGTGCTTTGATATCGAAATCACTATAATCGCCACGTCGCTGCGCTGCTCGCAACGACAGCTTGCTCAGAGCATCCTCAATGCGTTGCGACGGCCGCGAACGGCGACTCGGCGCTCATCAGCACCCGCAAACAGGCAGCAACCGCATCCGCGTCGTAGCGCACGCCACTGCCGGCGAGCAACTCCTCGCGCACCGCGGCAAGCCCAAGCGTGGCGCGGTACGGGCGATGCGAGAGCATCGACTCGGCGACATCGGCCACCGCCAGCACGCGCGCTTCCAACCGCACGTGCTCGCCATGCAGGCCGTTGGGGTAACCCGAGCCGTCGAGTCGCTCGTGGTGCTGACGCACGATCTCGGCCACCGGCATGCCAAAATCGATGTGCTCAAGGATGCGGTAACCGGCATCGACGTGGCTCTTGATCAGTTCATACTCCGCCGCGGTAAGGCGCGACGGCTTGCTGAGAATCTCGGCCGGCACGCTCATCTTGCCGATGTCGTGCAATTGCGCCGCAATGTCCAATGCCTGCCGCTGCGCCGGTGGAAACCCTAGCGCATCGGCAATCGCGACGGCGAGTCGCGCGACGCGCTCTTCATGGCCGAAGGTATACGGATCACGTGCTTCCACCATGCGTTGCAATGCATTGATGGTGCCATGCAATGCTGCGCTCAAGCGCTGCCTGCCGACTTCGTGTTCGGCCTGCTGCTGCGACAATGCCGCCGCCCGTGCCAACCGCTGCGAAAACTCGGCAAGCAGTTCCTGTACCTGATCTGCATAGGCATTGGGTTCGCGGTGATAACCACACAGCACCAGATCGGGCACATCGGCATGGCCGATCACCGGCGCCGCAAACACACAGGAATACCCACGCTCCAGCGCCATTTGCCGCCAGTGCGCGAAGCTTGGGTCGTTGGCGATGTCATCGGCCACCACCAGCTTGCGGCTGCGCACCGCTTGCCCCACCGGCCCGATTCCGGTAGCCGACTCATCCCAGGTCACGCGCAGGGTATCGAGATAGGTGCGCCCATCGCCGGCCGATGCCAATGGCACCACCGAACGCGCGGAATCAGCCTTGACGACACCCACCCACGCCATCACGCAAACACCGCGATCGATCAAACTGCGGCAGGCGCACGCAAGTGTTTCATGCAGCGAACGCGGCTCCAGCACAAAGGCATCGAAATCCGCCAGCGCGCGCAACACCGCTCGGCTGCGTTCATCGATGACCTGCTCCTGCCGGAGTTGGGTGATATCGCGGATGCCCGCCACCATGCCGGCAAACTCACCCTCGGCGGACAGCAGCGGCGCCGCATTGATCGACAGCAGCTTGCGCGCAGCACCGGGCGGATGAATGGCATGGACGATATCCAGCACCGGCTGGCGCTCCTGGCGAACCCTTGCGAACGGCAATTCGGCGGCATCCATCGCGCCACCCTCGGCATTGGTGATCGCCCATTCCGGTGCATCGAAGGCATTGCCGATCAACGGCGAGCGCGTGATCCCGAGCAGCGCACGTGCGCGCGCATTGGCAAAACGAATGCGGCCATCGGCATCAAGCACCACCAAGGCGTCGGGCACGGTCATGGCAACCGTGCGCATCAGCTCAGCCGATGCCCGGGCCTTGATCTCGAACCGATGCCAGCGCAACAGCGCACGATGCAAGGCCAACAACAACACGCCCGCAGTTAGCAACACGAAGGCGATGCCTTTGAGCAGCTCCATGTACCGCACATCGAGGCTGGAGCCGTCACCCAACCAGACCAGCAGCCGATCACCCAGCACGATCCACGCGATGCCAAAGGCCGCGTACAGCGCGGCCGCTTTCAGCGCTGACCACCACGCCGCGCGGCGCACCTTGCGCTCGAATGACGGCGCCACCGGCAACACGCTCGATGGTTCATCGAACATCGGGTGGGCATACTCCGAGTCTGCGTCATGCTTGTTGTCCATACCACCCCGTGTATCGGCCACAACGTGCCGAACTTGACCGCTCCACCATGCCGCAAGCCAGCGGCATGGCGGGATCAAGCCCGAGTATACCTAGACGTGACCGCCGAACAATTGACGGGCGTCGGTTCAGTACCAGAGCGGTACCGAATCGGCATCAAGCTGTGCGCTGTACACGCGATCCGCGGCACCGCCGGGCAGCGCGTCAGCGCAACTCATTGCCGTGGCCGGATTGCGCCGCGGGATGCTCTGAACAAGCTGTCATTGCAAGGAGCGAAGCGACGTGGCAATCCAGAAATATTGAGAGAATCTAGATGCTGGATTGCTTCGCTGCGCTCGCAATGACGCCCGACGGGACTTGTTCAGACCACCTCTGGGGCTTTGCGCAGCGGCCAAGCCCTGCGATGATGGCGCATGAATACCTTCGCCACGCTCGCACTCAAACCCAACCTCAGCCAAGGGCTCGATGCTCTGGGTTACACCGAAATGACACCGGTGCAGGCGCAAGGCCTGCCGCTGATTCTTGCCGGCAGTGACCTGATCGCGCAGGCACCTACCGGCAGTGGCAAGACCGCCGCCTTCGGCCTCGGCATCCTGCACCGGATCGACGTAGCCAATGCACGGGTGCAGGCGCTGGTGCTGTGCCCCACCCGCGAGCTGGCCGATCAGGTGGCCAGGGAAATCCGCAAGCTCGCTACCGGCATTGCCAACTTCAAGGTGCTGCTGCTGACCGGCGGCGTGTCGTTGCGGCCACAACTGGCCGCACTGGGCCGACCGCCGCATGTGATCGTCGGTACGCCGGGCCGGGTATTGGAACTGCTGAAACAGCAGGCACTGAAATTGGGCAGTGTGCGCACGCTGGTGCTGGATGAGGCTGATCGCATGCTGGACATGGGATTTGAAGAGGATATCCGCCAGATCGCTGGCAAAACCGGCAAGGAGCGCCAGACCCTGCTGTTTTCGGCAACCTACCCCAACGCGATCCGCGAATTGGCGCCGAGCCTGATGCGCGAACCCGCCGAAATCACGGTGGGCGCCGCAGTCGAACAACCCATCGTCGAACAGATTTTCCATGAAGTGGACGCCGCGCAACGAGCAGGCGCGGTGGCTGCGCTGTTGCTGACCCATCACCCCGATTCGGCGGTGGTGTTTTGCAACATGCGCCGCGACACCGAGGAACTGGTAACTGCGTTGAAGGGTTTCGGCTTCAGCGCATTGGCATTGCACGGCGACATGGAGCAACGCGACCGCGACGAGATTCTGCTGCGCTTCGCCAACGGCAGTTGCAGCGTGCTGGCAGCAAGCGACGTGGCAGCCCGCGGCCTCGACATCAAGGACCTGGCTGCTGTCATCAACTACGAACTGCCGAGTGATCCGGACGTGTATCTGCATCGCATCGGCCGCACCGGCCGCGCCGGGCGCGGCGGCATGGCCTTGAGTCTGGTCGCAGCACGCGAGATGCCGCGTGCGCACGCGCTGCGCGATCAGCACGGCCAGGATTATCGCTGGGCCAGCGTGGTGCCGTTGCGCACCCGCACCAGCGCAGCACCGCAACCGAAGATGGCGACGCTGCGTATCGACGCCGGCAAAACCGACAAGCTGCGTGCTGGTGACATTCTTGGTGCACTGACCGGCGATGCTGGCCTGAAGGCGGATGCCATCGGCAAGATCGACATCTTCCCCACCCGATCTTATGTCGCGATTCGGCGCGACATGCTTGCGCAGGCAGTCAAGCGCTTGAGCGACGGCAAGATCAAGGGCCGCAATTTTCGCGTGCGTGCAATTTGAATACGGGCCTGGGTATCGGCGGTCGCGGTGAACCGGTGTACGGCCCCGGGTTTCGGCTTCGCCTCAACCCGGGCTACTGGGGTAATCGGAGTTACGCGCGCTGTGGTAGCCCGGGTT